>RCNJ01000262.1_pt1 | contig 31359 bp, 30 predicted proteins | sample 2041171 | NCBI WGS metagenome assembly RCNJ01 (sample SAMN09708213, study PRJNA481090) | feces metagenome | biome: feces | host: Pygoscelis adeliae | place: Antarctica: Rookery Lake | collected 2010-03-01 | reverse complement strand
AGTAGGACGACAATGGCAGGATTTGAACCTACGCGGCCGAAACCATATGATTTCTAGTCATACCCATTAACCACTCTGGCACATTGCCTTATGTCTTGGCATTGGTTTGCTAACATTTTACTATTTTCCCAGCAACATCACATCAACAATTTCGTAGTTTTGGAAGATCTTTTCGTATCCACCACATGCTTTCTTCCTCTTGGCTTTCTTTGCCACCAGCTGCCCTTTATTATTACAGCAACAAAACGTATGAGACCTAAGCCCAACTATCAAACCAAGCGGCTTTAGCTCACTTGGGAGAGCGCCAGACTGAAGTCAACTTCTGTCCTTGCGATGTGAGGCCTCAAACCGAGCATTGCTAGCCATCTGGAGGCACTGTGTTCGATCCACAGAAGCCGCATATCTGCGGGTCAAGGTTCACCTTGATCAAGAACACCATTTTGGAAAATTTTGCTGTTGAGATTTTGATGTTGTGGACTTGGGGACGGGACGGGGAGATACGGATGCGGCCGCTGACACGAAATGCCAACTGCCAAGGGTTTTGAGACGTGCAGGGGCATAAGATGTCTTTCGAGCGGAGGACAATCATCGATAACGCTTTTCAGTCCATCAGCCCGACGACGAGGCGTCAGTTGGTTTGTCGTGTGTCTCTTAAGCAATCGGCTTGCCAGTACTCACAGTTGCGAGCCACTTCTCATTTTGGGCGGCCTGTGATGGCACTCTCGAACTTCGCCAATCGTTTGGTTTACCACGATGCAAAACCTCCCTATTTTCTTTTTCGTCAGTGATACGTTAGTAGTTAATGTTGTATGCCATTGGAGGCATGTGACATGTGCTTAACTCGCTTCAGTGAAGCTTGTGTGCATCAAGCTGGTAGCCATACCATCGAGTGATGGCGAGTTATGAGTCACAATTGAGGCACCAGCTGTTTGCTTTTGCTTGACGAAGCTGCCCGGCTGATATGCGATTGAAATGATGGAATTTGTTAAGCTGAGCTACTACGACCACCTGATGCTTCGGTGGTGCATCCGCGGCTCTCTCTTTTGCCATTTTGATAGGGGCCTCTGCACTACGAGCTCGAGGGTACACCTCTCAAAGGACGACGAAGATATCTACCAAAAGTTAGCATTGTTCCGGCCCAAGCTCCACTCACTCAACATACCCTCTCATCACAGCCTCAGCGACCCTGGCGCAGCCCAACTCACAAAGCCACCGAAACCCATCAATCACCTTCTCCACCTTCTCCACCTCATCCCAATCCCCGCCATCCCTCCGTTTCTCAACCTCCTCCCATCTCGCCTTCACAGTCGCACTCGCACGCCTATCAGCCTTATGGCCCTCCCATCCTCAAAGCCCAGGACCATCCTCCCTCTCAGCGCCGTCATCGTATCCCGCTCCTCCGGCGTAGCATGTTCGATCAGCTTCCCAGAAACGCACGAACATGATTTCCCGAAAGTTGTTCCCTGGATCGCCTGTGGACGCCCCGCAGGGACTGCTCAGGCGGTGACGGATGGCGTCGGAGACGACTCGGATGGCTGTGCCGAGCTGCATGGCGTTCAGGGAACGTATTTGCGCGGATGAGAGCTGTGTAGTAGCTTCGAGTGGGAAATGGGTGGGCTATTGTGCGCGGATGAGGGTTGCGTTGTAAGCTGTGCTCGCTGTCGTGTGGAGATGTATGAAGCCGCGCTGAGGGTGCCGGGTCACCCCAGTGGTGGAAAGCGATGCTGGTGTTGTGTTAGCCGAGGGATTTGATGGCGACGCGGGTACTTACAAGTGCTGATACCCAAGGCGAGAACGCTAGCGTGAGTGTAAGATCTCGTCATCGCAAGTGGTGGCGACCTGAGAGCTGTAAAGAGTCAGTTATCTACGCAGTGGCGTGTGCGCGCCTCGAGTGAGCCGAAAGTTGCGTCCAGTGGACCCAAAGGCACAAAGACACAAAGGCACAGTGCTGCGGAGTTCGCAGTCGCATTCCAGAGGAGAAGTCTTTCAGATTTGATTTCAAGAAACATAAGCTATTTATCGGCGACACTGGTATAAACAAGCGCCGAATCTAGGGAGAGCTTCCTGCGGGTTATTGGAGTTCGACCGAGTGTATGCGCGAGACGTCGTTCGTATGCCCATTCATCCCCATTCAGTCATTCCAGTGTGCCTGTTCAAGTACATCGCTAGTGGCTCAAGACAAGGTGTTATAGCATCCGGAGCGGTCCCGCAGATTGATGAAGCCAATGAGCATATCCTTTACATCGTCGAAGTCCCCGTTCCTTCTCTTCTCCTCCCTGACGCTTCTCCGCGTCATCAATAGCGCGCCAGCTTCAGAGCCCTCCTGGCCAATCTCTGTCCGCGGTAATCCCACTTTGGGTCCAATGCTTGATGTGGTCCAAGCATCAAACGGCGCACGTGCATCAACACGCGGTACTCCTAATTAGTGGCAAGCTCGAAGTATGCTTCGGCGCTAACGTAGGAGCACCTGCTGGTGGGGCCTTCACGCTCGCGAATGAGGCCCAGTACATGGGATGTCGCAAGAGTATTCTGGATGCTGTTCAGGCTGTCGAGCTGACTCTGTGAGCAGCAGCTGGTTGCGTGGCATGTGTGCTGGCCAGAGTTGACAGCCGCGATAGTACCAGGGGCCGGATGCACGAGCGGATGCCACTGCTGGCCTTCTGGGAGGGATGTTGTTTCGGGCTGATACGGCTGATATTATGCCAGAAAGGAGACGAAGACGAAGGGGGCGTGTAGCTTACTTTGCCCTCCCCTGGCGAGAAGAGAGCGTGTGCTGGCCTGGAAGCGCTCCAACATCTGTGGAGTAATTGGCATTTTGAGGCTATTGATTGAAGACATTTGCTTGTCGTGCGCGCCTGGTGACATGGTTAGACGTGAAGGTGAGGTCGCTTACAGTGGTGGGGAGATTGAACGAGCGCTTACCTGTATAAGATACTGGATGTGAGGAGCTATGTACAATAGTGTAATGGAGCGAGGCAATAGTATTTCGCGCTGAGGCCTTGAGATGTTATGAGGTATGGAGGTGTTGTGATGTCACGGTGGCTTCTAATGGGTGTCCTGGCGTGTTCCAAATGTCCGTCGTGGGAAAAGCACGCCCCTCGGTATATCGTTTCGGCAACCGAAAGTTTCACTGCGTGCCCTTCATGTTAAGTACGGACTGTCAACCAAGACTTCGTGCAAGTGACGTGGCTCCGTGCAAAAGTCCGCGGCTGAGCGTCGCGACGCCGAGATAGCGAAAAACCCACTGTGAGCCCTCCACGTCCATCATTTGGGAAGCGCCAGCAAGAACACGCACGACACAGTACTAGGAGCGCATTTCTCCAGAACACCCAAGTATAAGAGCACTACCACGAGAAAGACGGAGAGAGGATTCCGCTTTCTATACTCATCTTCTAGACTCATCAGCATCGTCTCATAATCACACGCCCTTCCAGCAGTCAATGCGTTCTTGACTCCGCGTCACGTCCACGACGACTACATAAGTACACGAAATTGAAGCTTTTCTACCGCCTTCGTGCCAACCGGTTTCTTACCGGCGTCTATATACCGCGACGGATATTAGATTCAAAATAAATCGATCGACAACAGCGAAGTCAAAGCAGTTGGCTCAAGCCCTTGAAGAAGGACTTCTCAACCCAAGACACCGAGTTCTCACCGAATTCTCGATTTCCTCCGCCAGACTCCTGAACCACTACCGCACACAATGGTCCTAGATGTCCCAACACGAAGTCGAACACGCCCACCAGCTTCTCCAGGCCGCCGACACTGAAGGCCTTTCGTCGACGCACAACATCACCCTCGTCAGCAAGGCCGTCGCCTACCTCCGCCACCGCCATGCCGTCTTTCCTCGGCGCGGTGTTAGACAGCGCTAACGATCTTGGACTTCCGACCGAGAGAGCTGGAAACCGATTTGCGTAGACTGTTATCGATTAGCCGTTTCCGGGAATCTTAGGAAGGAGGAGAAATGAGTTGAAATGCCTGAGTGATGACCAGTCGGAGGTACGGCAGGCACTCGGGGCTATAAGGCTGAGGCGGAGGGTTTTAGGGCAAGAACTGCGAACATGCTTTAGATGAGGCACCGCGATTCAGAGACGAGTCGTAGCCATTCATCAGCACAATTAGCATGATAAAAATAAGAGATCAGAGATGGGAATGAATGGCACATAAAACGGAGCTGTAGGGATATAGAATGAAGGACCAGAAAGCCATAATGCAAGCACAACAAAACTAGTTGATCTCCCACAATTCATCGCCTATCTACACTCGTCATACCTCCTACATATCTCGTAGTCCCTCAATCATATCCCGTAACATCCATCCTCGTCCTCGAAGTAAATAATGCCTCGCTATATTGAAGCCAAATACAAGAAGGGTATTCGCAAATTGAAAAGCAGTCTAATGCAGTGCAGTAATTCAGAAAGCAGAACGTCTTGCGCAACGCAGTAGCTCTGTTGGTAAGCGCTTGTCTGTCGTTCTCATATCTCGTATCTCGTGTCTCGTCCTTCATAACTCGTCTGTCATATCCCGTACCCATCGTTGTTGCTCGTCTGTTGGTTTGTGCCTCATCGCCAGTCTTCCATCCCGCAACCCTTGTCACTCCCTTCGACACTCATCGTAATCTCACTTATCGCCCACCTCGCATTCCTCATCCAATCGTATTGTGCGTTGATATCCTCAATAGCTTGCTCGGCACCACTCTCTCTGTACAACATGCCATAGTAATCCTCAGGCGGCCAATTTTCCTCCCCTTCTCTCTCCTCATATATAGCTGCCCTCCTACTGCGTGAGATTCAGAAGGGGTTGTCCATACCCACACTCGTCACAGCCGGCGAATATCTCAACCTCTCCATCGCAGCCTCATTATACACAATCGGTGGCGTATAAGTCCGCTGGTCGTGTTGCCTTGGAGGGGTGCTCAGGCCCATATCATTCCCTGTAGGAGTAAAGCTCCCTTGACTTGCATCCATAAACTGCCTCGGCGGCAATTTAGACGGAGGTGTGCCGGGCATGGCTTCGAGGTTTTCATAAGGTTTAGGCGTTGTGCGTAATGGTTCGGGCGTCAGGGAATTTTTTCTTGATACAGCCTTTGCAGGCGCAGGTGGCACAGTTGGAGCGTTGTCGTTTGGTGGCGTGTTGGGTGGTGTTTCCTCGATAACCTCTGGTTCATGAAAAGGCAGATGTTGTGGTTTGTTGCGGCCTATTCCTGAGTCTTGGCTTAGGGTGTAGGGTTTGGTTTTGCGATCTCTCGGCGGTGTGGAGGGTGTATATGATTGTGGCGGCGCCACTCCCTGACCTAATGACTGATACGCTTGTGCGTGCCGCGCATCATCATTAGCACCCAAACCCGCCGCACCTCTCAGGTCCTCAGCAACACCCATCGGCGGCGTCGCCTTTCTCAACTGCCTCACCGTCCTCTCACTTCCCGTCCCACTAGCATCCCTCGTCTCACTCCCCCGTCTCCCCTGATTCCCCAACCCCCTCCTACACATCCGTCCCAACACCCCAACGAGCTCGGCAGAGTCGCGAAACATCTCATCATCCATTCCCTCCGGGCTCTCATACACCTCCCTAATCGTCTCCCGCGCCAACCGCCTGGAGCCTTCATAATCTTTACAGCAATCGTACAAAAACGCACAGTGTTCCGTTTTCACAGACAATAAAATAGGGTGGGAGCCCCAGAGGAGCTGTGTAGCGAGCGCGGATGTGGATTGGAATGCTTCTTGACAAGCAGGGATGAAGTTTTGGGTTGGGATTATGAAGTTGCCCGGCGGTTCGTGGGGGTTATGGGCTGAGATGTGGCGGTGGGCATCGGTGATAGGGTTAAGTGCTGGGTTGTGCCCGTTTGTGGTGGCGGTGGAGGAAGGGAGAGGCCAGTGGCCTTGCTCTAGAGGGTGGGAGGGTTGGACGGAACTCGATCGAGATTCTGGCGGACTGGGCGCATCGAGACCTAACCCTTGTGGTGCTTTCCTTTTTTTGTCTCCTCCTGATGGCCACCCTGCGTTGCCGCGTGGTGAGACCAAACCTGGCGGTGTGCTTATCTGCCTTGCTACTGGGCTCGCGACAGTGACGGAAGGCGAATTATGGAAGAGCACAAAGATATGCAGAAATCCTGCTCGAACCTTATTCGCCAGGACGCGCAGCTCTCCCATTCCGCCAACCATTTGTAGGATATATCCTTCCGTGAGCACCATGCCCTCGCGCGCGAGCCAGAGGATGTGGAAATACAAGTCCAAGCTCTTAGTTTGGCGCGTGGGGTCTAGTTTTCGAAGCTTTCGTGCTTTGATGAGTTGCTTGGTCAAAATGACGCTGAGGCCAAGCAGCTTGTAGAGGGTTGAGGATAACAAGGGGTTGTCTTCTGAGAGGTTCCGCGCGAAGAGCCCCAGGTATTTTTGGTCGATGCTGGAGGATGCCATGATGCTGGGTATTGAAGGGATGGAGGGCAGAGGAGAGGTGGGCGAGGCTGGTGGTGAAGGAGGCGCATCAGTCTTAGCTGTTGGTTTGCTTGCGCCAGCTGTCTTTGCAGTTGGTGGTGGCCGCGCGGTATATGTGGTTGAGATGAGGTTGTGGGTGAACTCCTCAGTGGGCCGCGATTGAAGGGATTTGAAGCGCGCGGTTTCAGGTATCGAATCTGGAGTGTATTCGAGAGGCTGGAAAGAAGTGAAGTCGACGATATGGTGGGAGGTGACGTTGGACTTGTCCACGGCCGACGGGGACATTTTTGTGGGCTGGTTGCGCCGAGTGACGTGCGCTTAGCTGGCCTTTAAGTGCTTAGGTGCAGAAGTGGACGAGGCTCTGTTTGTCGGTGCCTCGTCCAACCGGTTGGCACGATAGAAATTGGGGACGAGAACGAATTGCGCAGTGCGAGGGGGACAGATTGGCGATCAACGAGCAGTGCAGAAGTGTCATACGCAGTACATGGAGTAGAAAGGCAGCGACAGCTATGAGTGTGTACGAGTAGCTCACATTGAATGAATGAATTGGAGTAGCTGATTGAATGAATGTGTGCACGATCAATTGACGGCGCCCCGTTTTGATGCAAGCTTCGCCGGCGGACAAACGACGTGGCAAATGGCTGGGAGAGTCGTGTGCGCCTGGTCAGCTCCACGGCGGCGGTGATGCTTTAAAGGCCGCTTGCCAACGCATCAATGACCTCAGCCCTGGACAGCAGCCTTGCCCGATCCACACAACTCAGACACCCAAGAAGCCCCTTGTTATGCGGCCGCCCTTGAGTGCAGGGCCGCGGCGGAAGAGTTTGCGTGGGAACAAGAGATTGGGCACGAAGGGCGGCAATGGCATGGACTGGCGGTGAGAGAATGAGCGACGGTGATGGATGATGATGATGATGGTGGATGATGGATAATGGATGACGCTGATGCTGATGATGTGAATAGCGGAACAAGAAGTTGAGGTGTCGTTGAGTTGTCGTTGAGGTGTCGTTGAGGTATCGAAGTCTGTTCCAGAGTGCGACAGTGGTATTTTGAGCCGAGGCACCATTCACCAGCGTAGCTTTCCACCCTGATTGCGGATCGGGACGACCTGACACTTTTGACAGCTTGACAGTAGACTTTGACAGTTGACATTGACAGTTGACATTGAACAGTTCGCAGCGGAGATGGCTTCACTCAACATCTCAGTTCCACAGTCGCGAACTGTTCCGATGATCTTAATTAGCATGGTTAAACGTCATTTATCCGCGACAGAGCTAATGTCCACAACCGCGCGCTTTCCACGTTTCCTCTCCCAGAGCTATTTTAAGACATACGTTCATTGCTATGTGGCTGGTAACTTGGGAGAAGTGGAGGAAGCATGCTCCGGCTCGCTAAACACAGACCACCTCTGGATATGGAACACGTGAGTTGAGCTTGGACGATACGGAACACATGGACTTCGAATTCCAAATCACTTCTTGTCTTCTTTCGTCTTTCCAACAACTTCGTCAAAGCTTCCACAACATCATCTCTCATTTTTCACTTCCCATGAAATACCCATGAAATACCCATACTTCAATCAAGCGTCACTCGTGGTCTGCAGCAAGAATATGTCGAGAACATATGAGCTTGTACACGCCGGAAGTTGAAAACGGCGAGTCGCAAACCAACCAGTTCAATGCCGAAGACCTCGCAATCGATCATCTGTAGGACAACGGCAATGCTAAAGGCTGCTAGCCGTCGAATGGCTTCTACGACTCTCAACAGAGAACTTGGTGGCATACACAGTCGCGCGCTCGACGAAGTTCTGGAGCAATGTTCCGAGTCTTTCTTGTGTTTCAGAATTCTTGCCTTCGTCACATCTCAACTCTTAACTTTGCCCTGGGACAAGGATCCTGACGACCGCATTCCACAACCCTTGCTGCTACATGGTTGGAACGTTTTTGGACCCCATCTCCCCCATCTTACAACGGCGTTCTAAGCGTTGGCGTCGTTTTGAGAGTCTTCCAAATACCTTCCCCAGATTCCGCATGCTTGTCGTTCTCCGCGATTGGCCTTCTTGCGATTTCAAATAGTTCTATCACCCTCGTCCCATGCACTTTACAACTTTGTGCATTAGCTCCCGCTGCCGCAAGGGCCGTCAGATGTCTCCACTTCCGAGATTCCGGGGGAGCTTCAACAGCCCTACGCACCGTGGGTCGTGTATTCCAAATGCTGTGTTTCCATTTTGATTCTCCCAACTATCCTCATGACTCTCATTCGCACGTTGCTTGGAAACGGCCGCTGACGTCCGCTGGCTTCCATGTGCGCCCCATCTCAAACCAATCTGAGACTCCAGATCGGGGTTATCATTCCAGATGCTAAGCGTCACTTTAAATCTCCTCATATTAGCAAGTGCGGTCCGAGCCTCCTGGCACGCACGTTCTCGACCCCATTAAGCTACTCCCAGAGTACGAGGACCTCCAAGCTTTGCTCCAAGCTCAAGTTTGCACTACTGCAGAGGAGCTCAGCCATACAAATTCGAGAGATATTTGTCACACTTCAACGCCTTACGTCGCTTTCCACCTCTTCCTCCCGGCAAACATCGCCGTGGAGCTTTTAAGCACGGTCTTGCTGCACTACTGTACCACAGATCTCGCCTTAATCTCGGATTTGGTCTGTACGTCTACCTAAGTTGGGAGAGGGCGTTGGATCCGCCTCAAAAATAGCATCCGTGGAAGCTCACAGCTCTAATCGAGTCCTGGTGAATGCAGGCTGGCTAGCAGGCTCGCCCGGTTTGGATCTGATGACGGCGAGGAGCCATTCTTGTCAAATCTGGAAGTTTGGATGTGATATCTTGAGATATATGCGAGAGGGAGAGATATAAAGTCCGCTATCCCGCCGGTGTTGGAGATATCAGGACACAAGCTCAGTACTACCAACATCACTACTCAAATAATACTTCGAACATCAAGCACAGCATCTCCACTTACCGATACCTCCATCATCCACTACCCAAGATCAACCTCCTACATCGCACTCAACCCTGTCTGAAACACCGCCACGTGCTGCTCAACCTCCAAGCTCCTCACAGAAGTCACCTCGGAATTACCAACCAAGCCATTCTCTCCAGGTGCTGTTAACCCAGCAGGCTCGAAGCTCCAGGCTTCCTGGCACATACTGCTTCCTGCACGATATCCAGACACCGACGTTGCGCCATCCCACTCCCATCGCCTTTGCACAAGCCACAGAATTCCACTTCCGGCACGACATTCATCCATTCACCGCCAGCACAAGCCACTAGCCTGCACACCTTACTCAATCGACACAACCCACACCCATCTACCACCACCACCAAGATGTGCCACTATTACCTCACAATCCACTCTTCCGCAACCTGCCAACACCACACCACCTCCCTTGGCCGTCTCTGCTCCAAGGCCTCCTACACCCAAACCCCTTGCAGAAATCCACAGGATAAACACATCTGGCAGACTTTGAGGGTTTCTGAACCGTGTGACGCATGTGCTGGGGATTTCCAGCACCTCACTTCCAGGGGAGCCGGCTTTACCGACGTGGATGCGGAGGGAGGGGCTATGGGTAATGATGACAGCGTTAAGACACCCGAGAAAAAGGAGAGGAAGAATTTTGTCCGCAAAGCCTCAGGATTCAAAGGGACCAAACGAGGTTGAATCACAGCGTGGACGAAGATGGTGTGGCATCCGGCTTGCGGGCCAAGGTATTTAGAGAAAGAAATGGAGAGAGGTTGGATAAGGGACGATGATGAATAATGGATGATTAAGACTTAGACTGGGTATGTGATAGAGAGATGGGTAGAGGTTATGATTAGATGAGGTAAATGGCACACGACAGCTGGTTTGATATGGGAGGGTAACTGAGTATTCTGGGTATTTGGAGGTCGAGGTAACAGTATGCGGATGGGGTGACTTTAGAGCTGGACGAGATTGTATGACCTAGACATAGATTTACTTGCCTTCCTACTTCTTTTACAACGCACACTCATTGGATGCTATATAGGGAGAGGCGACTTATTTCAGTCTTTGGGAGGCACTTTAGATTAGAGTTGGATACCAATTTACTTTCCTGTTTTCAAAATACAAATCCGAATCACGAGTGCAAACCGCCTAGCTTCTGTACTGATTCAACGCTTAATTCCATTACTCTTGTACTTGTGTGTAGCTAACCCTACGCGCCTGTGTCAGCAAATTGGTATCGACCACACCGCCTCCTTAACCACCCTTAACTACCCCCTAAGCACGTCGAAAGCAAAAGAAAAGCAACAAACAACGCCAAAACCACTTAGCAACCTCCCCTACCTTATGCCCTCCTTAACACCATCATAACAAGTAAACTCTCCCCCTCAACTCCACCCCACCACCACGCCCTCCTTCGGACGCTACTTCCCCTTCCCGCCGTCCCCATTCTTCCCATCATCCTCGGCCTCAAAAAATTTCTGCCTTATCACCATAGGATCAACCAGCCGCCCCGTGGCGTTCCAGAATCCAGCTTGCACATGCAGCCACTTCAGTTCCCTGTGTCTGGTTTCCACCTCAGCTAACACGTCCAGATCCTTGACTGACCAGATTGCGTCCGGCTTCAGGATTTTCTTGCCGAGAGATGGGTCGGCGGTGGCGAGAGGGGAGATTCGGATGTAGGCTGGGAGAGTCGCGTGGTCGGTGGTGGAGGAGTTAGTGGAGCCTGGGAGGAGGGTTTGTTAGCGTCGGAGTAAAAGATAAACGCTTGAAAGTAAAGTAATGAGTTTGCGGATAAAAAAGTAGATGCGCGAGTGCCGAGGAACGAGGTCTCGGACTGCCAGGAAGACGCCCAGCAGAGGAATAATGAGTACTGTGAGGAGGAGGGCCTTGGCTGGATAACCCCAGGGTTGGCTGATGATAGAGGTCTCGGTGTCGATGGCTAAGCGTGGGAGGAGGTGTAGACTACGACGGGAGAGACTCGGTGGCCTGGACGATAGTTGCTGGCGGAACTGAACCTGGGTCATGGCCTCAGCGGTTGCTACGTCCTAGGGGTTGTTGGTATTAATTCTTGGTTGCACTGGCCTGGGGTTACTGGATCCAGACTTGCGCGAGTGGATCATCCAAGCGCCTTTGCCGGCATTGTAGGAGATGGGCTCGATCTTCCTGGAGCCAGTGTTGTGCGGAGAGACTCTACGAAAGCCCTATCCAATGTTATCTCTTCCAGATGTGGCCTCGTGGGAGACAGAGCTGTGCTAAGACTTCGAAACAGAGCCGTTGCCAATGTTATTTCTTCCGGATGTGGCCTGCTGTTGGCCAGAGCTGTGCTGAGACTTCGAGGCGGAACCATTGCCAATGCTATTTCTTCCAGATGTGGCCTACTGTGAGCCCGAGTTCCGCCAAGAGAAGTCGGACGACGTGTTGTGAGAGAATGGCGATGACACACTTGGCGATTGAGCGCCCTGGCTATAATTGGACGACTCTCTGTTCGATGGTTGGGCCCCGTCATGTACTTGGACCAACGACGGGCAAGCGGGCTGGGTGTTTGACGTCTGAGTGTTGGGGCCAGTGTCTCCGTGCTCAGTGGCCCAGCCATCGGTCCTCTCTCTTCGGGTTCCTGCCTCTGCACGATACTCGTCCCAGGTGTCTTGGTCGTAGCACTCGTCGTCTGGTAAAACTGAGAAATTGGCGCCACTAGTGCTTTCTCCTTGACCCTTGGACCTGCTCAGCCCTCGCCCATTGCTTTGGCAAGAGTTCTTTGGCTTATACGGAGCCTGGCGACGCTCCTGTGTACCAAGTCGCGCATTCTGGCTGTTGTGAGAGTTTGGTCCACTGGCCAGATTGTTGGTCCAGCCGGCTTGAGTCCCTTGGTTCCGGTGATAGGTGTCCCGGGTGTTCTGAAAACCCAACCTTAAGCCCTCACCGTTGTAGCGCTGAGGGTTTGGGCACGAGCTCGTTGTAACAATCCTTCTCCTGATGACGGTACTAGCGTCAGAGTTGCCATCATCGAAACCGGCAGCATTCTATGAGAATGACTGTTGTAATCTTGCTGAAAGCACATACGGCTGTTGTCGAGAATGACTCGCTGTATACGGGTTTGTCTTATATTGGCCATTGCTGCGGTGCTGGATTGGCTGGTTCTGAAGGCCCGTCGGACAATGCTGATTATATCCATGCCTCAAATTGTTGGTATTATTGGACACCGGCGCATTGGAAACCTGGTTGGCGAGGTTCTGATCATTGGAAACATGACCGTTGGGTGTTTTGCTCCTAGAATTCTGCCGGCGCGCGGTCTGCTGAACGAAAGATTGCAGGCGGAGGTTTTTCAGCGTGTTGTCGTGGGAAGGGATGCTTTGCTGCGCGAAATCACGAACAGAAGAAATGTAATTTTGCTTGCCTTTTCTTTGACTTTGTTCCTGATGTCCGTGTGGCCAGTCAGGAATGGAGCAATTGGGAGCGCCTGAGACCGGGGCCCAGGCGGCGTCAACCTTCTTGGAATCATCGGTGCTAGAGTTAGTCTTCTTATCCCCTGTGACATCCTCCACCGTCGCCTTGTGATAGTTGTTTGGCTCGCTCTGCTTCTTAGGCTCGTCGTCCATCGTGTTAACCATCGTTATCTCGCCAAGGTCTACCTCATCCTTGGCAAGCCCGCTCCTGCTCCCATCTTTCTTCAATGGTTCAGCATCACATAACTTGCCCTCCTTCTTCAGCTGCCAGTACCTGCTCGTGATGTCCCTTCTGTTCAGGACGAGTTCGACAGCAATGGCGTCGAAACTCGCGTTGACCTTCCTCATGTCAAGGATCTTCTTGTCCTGTTCAGCGGAGAAGGAGATGGTGATCCTCTGATGATGGTGCTTCGAAGACTTGACAGATTCTGCCTTCTTGGACTTCTGTGACCGTAACGTTACTTTATGTACTGCATTTGCGCAACTATGGAGAGCAACTTACCCCATCGTTGGCAACAACGGCGACGGCGACCTTGTTATCTGGCTTCTTCTCCTGTTCGTCATCAGGGCACTTTCCATCATGGCTTGGCTTGCCACAATAGGCACAGAAGTGCGCTTTCTTGTTCTGTAGCTCAGCGACGTCCTTGGCCTCCTTCTCCTCTTTCTTAACCGCTTCTTCCTGCTCAATCTTCTTCTTCGCGGCCGCGATTTTCTCGTCTTCCTCTCTCTTCTTCGCTTCCTTGTCGGCCTTTTCCTTCTTATCGGCCTCTTCGCGAGCTTGTCTTCCCTTGATTCTGGCCAGAAGCTCCTCTGCCTCCTTGACCTTGATGGCCTCTGCGTCTGCGAGAAGCTTGGCGTAGGCTTCCCCAATCTTCTTCTGCTCGGCCTCCTCCTTATCCTTCGCAGATTGTGCCTTGGTGAGGGTTTCTTGGGCTTTCTTCAGCGCATCTTCTGGCGAGTCGGTGCCTTCGGACTTCGTCTTGTCATCTGTCTTGGGCTCGGGTTCTGCCTTGAGCTTAGCCGCTGCCTTTGGCTTTGGCGGCGCAGTCGCGACCTTAGTTAGGACTTTCTTAGATGGGCCGCCAATTAGTGGCCTCTGTGTATGCTTGACGAGAGAACCCCCAGTCATCCAGCTGGTAAAGCTGAGCTTGAGTTCGTCTGGATTCCTGTTCTTCCCCATGATGGATTTTCTGATAAGATACAAGCCGTTGGGGTTTGGTGCGAAAACCCCTTTGACTGTGTCCCCAACGGCGCGATATTGGTCTTTGAATGGCATGGTGGCTGCTTTTCTGGGCGGCGCTAGCTTCCCGATTGTGATTGCGCGGCTAAAGTGTCGCGGGCCTGCAGTTTGACGCTGCGAAGAATTTTTGGGTGCGCGGATTGCTGTAACGTGGCTTGCGTGCTTGATACGTCGCAGTTGGTGAATAATTTCATGAGAGGAGTTTAAAAGTCTGTCGTGAATGATGCAGCAAGGCACACAGGACTGCAACGACTTGGTGAGCGACAAAGTCGCTGGCAAGTGTTCGATCTTTTGTGGCAAGCTGGTCGGTCCAGCACTTCCTAATGTAGTAGCCTGGAGAGCGGGTCCTCAGTCGAGACTTGTGAATCACCACTACAACGAGACCGTACGAATGAAATGAGCTCAATACGAGATCAGTCGAATTTAGTCGATAAAGTACCGGTGATGCGTGGATTTGGTGTGGTTTCCAGGAACTGAAGTCGAGTCTTGAGCTGAGTATGGGCGTGAAGCTGGGTCTAGTGGCCTCTGCTTTTGTCGCGTTGGAAAGATACGAGAACTTAAAACTTACTTTGAACTTGCTTAGAGCAGATGTTGTTGAGACTTTAGTGTATTGGGTTGGCAAGATATCGATATTGCCCTGGTTTGATGTGGTCGCCAAGGGCTGAAGTCGAGTTCAGAGTTGAGTATCGACGGAAACCTGGGTCTAACGACTTCGCTTCTATCGCTCACAATACCACAACCTGGAGCTTACATGGGACTTGGTTATTAACAATTGTTGAAACCTCAGTTGCAATGTTCCGAAAAGATTTCGGTGTTGCCTTGGTTTGGTTCGGTCGTCAAAAACTAAATTTGGCCCCTAGATAAAATATGGACGGGAGCTTGAGTTCAATCGCGGCCTCCGGTTCACCACTCAGATACCGCAACCAAAGTCTGACTTAGAACTTGCTTACGAATACATGCGGAAACTTCAGTTGTACTTAATCGGCAAGATATCGGTATTCCCTTGGTTCGATGTAGTCGCCAAGGGCGAAAGTCGAGTCCCAAGTTGAGTGTTAACGGGAATCCATGGCCTGTGCTCTTATCGCTTACGATACGATACCACAACTTGGGCGTTGCTTAAGACTTGCTTTACATACAGATGTTAAAACAATAACTGTAATGCATTGACAAGGTATAGGTGTTGCCTTAAAATATCGGGTGTCGAGGACTGATTTCGACTCCTAAGTTGAGTATGGACGAGAACCTGGCCCTAACCGTGGCCGGTACTTCTATTACTTACGATACTACAACCTAGGGCTCGCTTAGGAGTTGCTTGCGGACAGATGTCGACACATAAGTTGTAATTTATCGACAACATATTGTGCTGCCATGACTTGGCGTGGTTGTCCAGGATTAAACACGACTTCTTCATCGAGTATGGACGGGGAACAGTGTCGAACTGTGGCATCTACGTCTGTCGTTCACAACACAGCGACATAAGGTCTTCATTAAGACTTGCCTGGGAACCGATCTTAAGACGTTGGCTCTTGTGAAAACCCTTAATATTGAAACGATGGCCAACTTCAAGTAGACGATTCCAGTTTGAAGTGCCTGGCAGAATCCCAGCTACCATACACTGAGGTAAGGTAGTGCCGAGTTCAGTGCATTGACGGTCGATCCTCTGGAAGGATGTGTGCTTTTGCATGGACATACATGACCCAAGTCATGAGATGGAACCTTGACACTACTTTAGCCATGGCCCACAAGTCGAGTCAATAGGTACTGCGTATTCTTATTGAGGCTATGAATGGTACTGCTATTACAAGAGTAGTGAGGAAGATGCCGTGCCACCATGACAGAGCAGACATATGTCCTCATATCACAGCAGAGCGCAGCATGGCAGCTTGCCGGCGGCAGCACAAAAGGCCTGTCACAAGCTGCGGCAGCAGCCAGGATGCTAAGGGAATGGTTTTAGATAATGAATGTGTATGCAAGAACGACGCAGTATAGAGAATGACAAAAAGTATCATTGAATATGAAGTAGCCTGCCTGTGGCTTCCAAGCCATCAAACCATGATCTTGTCATGGCAAAGTGTGCTGGTGAAAGGGGTTGAGTAGTATTGGTTGTTTAGATTGAAATTCTATATGCGTCGCCCGACCCTCTTCTCGACTGACAATAATGTGTCATCTCAGCCGGTTTTTGAGGCAGCTGGAATCTGTTGTTGTTTACGCGGATGCTGCGATGGAACTCGTGGTGTTGAGGACGTCAAAGGTTAGAATGGTCACATGACAATCTGAGGCCAAGACTTTAAACCCTGAGGCGAGTGGGCCCCCCACATTGAAATATTCGCAATTCTCGTGCTGCCTCTTCCTCAACTAACCACAGCACAATTCCTCACCAATAGATCATCTATTGGAAGACTGCGATCATGGCCTCTAAGATCTCTGTCGGTACGTTGAAACTCCATCCTTGAAGCCAACGATGACGCGATGAACGATGTGGCGGCTTTGCGATGTTGCGACATTTTTGAGCGATTGCTGACCATTTTCCTCTACAGCCGGAGTGCGCACCAATGTCCAGGAGCTCCTGAACTACTCCCTCGAGACCAAGAAGCGTAACTTTTTGGAGACCGTCGAGCTCCAAATTGGTCTCAAGAACTACGACCCACAGCGTGACAAGCGTTTCTCTGGAACCATCCGTCTTCCACAGATCCCACGTCCAAACATGTCCATCTGGTACGATTACACGACTCGCGAATTTGCACATGGGAGCAACGACTAACGCGCATATAGCATCCTCGGTGACCAGCACGATATCGATCGTGCCAAGCACGGTGGTGTTGACGCCATGTCCGCTGATGACTTGAAGAAGCTCAACAAGAACAAGAAGCTTATTAAGAAGCTCGCACGCAAGTACGATGCTTTCGTCGCTTCCGACACTCTTATCAAGCAGATTCCACGTCTCTTGGGTCCAGGTCTTTCTAAGGCCGGAAAGTTCCCAACCCCAGTCTCCCACAACGAGGACCTCCAGAGCAAGATCAACGACGTTAAGTCCACCATCAAGTTCCAGTTGAAGAAGGTTCTCTGCATGGGTGTCGCCGTTGGAAACGTTGGCATGACTGAGGATGAGTTGATCTCCAACATCATGTTGTCCATCAACTACCTCGTCTCCCTCCTCAAGAAGGGATGGCAGAACGTTGGATCCTTGACCATCAAGGCATCCATGTCTCCACCAAAGCGCCTTTACTAAATGCACTATTGTGCGCCTAGTATTTGGACATCTGGTCGCTCTTCACTGAGTAGGCTGGCCAACTTCATAGCAGGATAGGAATTGAAAGCTTTGAACAAAAGAACGACTGTTCGTTATATGTGACCATTACCGTTTTCTGCAATCGGCCGAGAACGCCATATTCTTGTTATATTTGCGTTTCCGCGCAATCACTTCTGTCAATTTGCACAAGCTAATCACCTGCGTTTTGATTACGCCTGGAGGCGCCCCGCGGCTATTTCAAAGGGAACGAGCGATCCACCACACCACATCGGTCGCCTCCCCTACCTACAACATCAAAGGCCTACCAGGCAGGCGACAACCACAAATCCCATCGACGCCAATTTTACGGCTAAACAAGCACCTCGTCCAACCGCTCATCTTTTGAGCACTCTTGTATTGCTTTTCCGATTATATGTTTGTAAAAGCCCATCGATAGCACGGAAGGACAGATGGCCGAGCTGGTTATGGCGCCAGGTTAAGGTTCTACCTTAATACAGTAGCTTGCTACAATCTCCTGGTCACGAAAGTGGCGTGGGTTCGAGTCCCACTCTGTTCATTAATTTTTTCAAATCCAAACTTATGAGCTTGAGGGGAGTTGTGGAGGAGGTGGACGGCCACACTTTATGAAGGTGACAAATTTGGTGTGTAGAGGCGTTAATTTCCCGAGAATGCCATCGAGCATGGGTACTCTCCCAGATGGAATGGCTCATGAGAAGTGGAAAAAGTCGAGATGCTGGTCGGGAATGGTGTCAGAAGTCGAGTTCTGCTTTTCACTAATTTCAAATCATACCATGTTAAAGTTGACTGCTGTCTCGTGGCCTCGGCAGCCTCTCAAGCAAGTAATGATTCTCCCCATGCTTTCAATCGAACTTTGGTAGCGATGACAATTCTTTGACCATGAGCGTTGTCACTTTATATGGGTGACATTCTAGTAAGTTAGATCTCATTCTCAATCACTACCTATGCTACATTACGACTATCTTCTCATACCCGTCTTCAGCACATGTTGTTTTAGCTAACCCTTATCCCTGGCATCAACTCAATGCCACTTTCTCAGACATCCCAAACCTAAAGATCCTCGTTGCTACTCCTAGCTAACTTAGCTTACAATAAGAACCCACTGCCAAGACATTGGGCAATGTGCCAGAGTGGTTAATGGGTATGACTAGAAATCATATGGTTTCGACCGCGTAGGTTCAAATCCTGCCATTGTCGTCTTACTTTTAATTCGGCAATCTAATGTTACCCAGGAAGAGGTTGACCGATATTTTGCAGAATTTGACAGATGTGGATATTTCCCGCTGTGGACAACTAAACATTCAATCACCAGGCAATGAGAATGCAAATCTGATCCCTGATAAGCATCAGTTATGAGTTATCATTCTGTTATTCTGATGAGTGTTGTGATGTGCTCTACCATCCAATTGTGGAATGTCAAAACTTCGATTTGATATTTTTAATTCCAACACCTCTCCCCACCCCACAACCACATTTCTGGAAACACAAAGCAGATGCAATCAGCACGGGGAATTAACAGCTTTATCCCCACACTCTTCATTTTCAAGAAAAATGTTCCTATCAAGCCCAGAGTTTTGGACTGGACTTGATAGGAACATTTCCAACATTGGGACCACCTATCATAAATCAACAGCCGCCTTAAATGGAGACCAGCAGCAAAAGATGGGCCTAATCCGGGATTGAACCGGAGACCTCTTACAATTCAGCGTCGTTTTAACCGAGCACCCAAAGCAAGAATTCTACCACTGAACTATCAGGCCCCTTATGCAGGGTTTTGCCAAATAAAAGTATAATGTCCAGAAAAATTGACGATTTTGAAGCATAAGGCGACATCTTTCAGGGCCCTTCTAAAAAGAACCCGAAAGGGCTTGTGCTCGTCTTCTCGTCTTCACGTCTACTCTATACCTTTCGAATTCATCTGCATCCTAAATTCCATACTAAAACATACTAACGAAATCAGAGTAAGTGACTTCCTTTAACTGCTTACTAGGCTCAAGCTGCCACCTGAGTTACCAAGCCAGTGAGCTCTTCCCCTCTCATCGGTGTTATAACCTCAACTTACAAGTTGTTGCCTCGCCGTTGAGCCGCTGGGATTTCTGCACTGCGTTTCGTAGCATAACTGAGATACAAGAGCCGGAAGCACACTATACAAGCTCATGATTTTCTAGCTCGCTTCTTTCTGAACTATCACAGTTTATACCCCATCTCCGACACCGTCCACCTACTCAGCAGCCCCTATCTACTTGGTCTCAGGGTCGCCGTGTTTCCAGACTCTCACCCCAAGCTTCCAAACCTCCTCCACCACAAGTTCAGTTCCTCTTTCAGTCTCTACTTCACCCAAGGTAACAAGGTCAGCATCCGCACCATTGACAAGACTTCCCTTCCTATCTTCCATCTTCAACACCCTAGCGGGATTTCCAGTCACAGCCCCCAGCGCAGCAGCAACACCCACCCCCGTCCAACACAAAAAGTTATTCAAACACTCCATCAACCCGGCCGCGCTGCCCGCAATCGTTTCTTCCCCCTCCAGTGTCAACTTGCTCCCTTGCTTCAACAGTTTCTTCGTACTGCTCGCGCCCCAGGAGTACAGCCCGTCGGGGAGCCCGACGATATGCATAGCGTCGGTAACAAGGATGCAGCCGCTGGGGTGGGAGGAGTAGGCGATTTTGACGGTGGTGGGGTGGAGGTGGATGCCGTCGGATATGAGGCCGTAGAAGGGACGGGCGGTTTTCCCATTCCCAGTTCTTGTAATGGAAGATGCACAGTTGCCGGAGGTAGGGGAAGGTGGTGCGCTTGTCGACTGACACCCGGTTGAACCAAGCACGCCGAAGACGCCAGGATTCCTGTGGTGAAGAGGTCGCATGGCGTTGAAAAGGTGCGTTATCATCGTTGCGCCCGCCGCGACCGATTCTTGTGCTTCTTCGTATGTTGCCTCGCTATGTCCTATCGAGTAGACCAGTCCTTTGTTTACGATGTTCGGAATGAGAGGGATGATCCCCTCTTCAGGCGCAGCCGTTATCATCGCACCATACCTCTCCCATCCCTCCCCATAACACTCATCCAGATCCTTATACCCATTACTAGCAGTGCGAAGAGTAGAGGGCACATGAATACCCGCCTTCGTCCGACTCAAAAATGGCCCCTCAATATGCGCACCCAGACTCTCTGAGCCATTCTCTGGCCTCCTCTCCGCTCCACTCGGTCCGAGATGTTGAAGCAACTGATGATACACCTCACCCCGCTGACTCGTCAAAGTAGGCAGGTAACTCGTAACTCCTGTCGCCACCAATCTCCTATTAACCTCTTTCAACAACCTCTTGTACTCATTCCCAGAATCTTCCTTACGCCCTCCTTGTACGGTTGGGACGTCTGAGAAGTTTATCCCGAACGCGCCGTTAAGTTGCAGGTCGATGAGACCGGGTGATAGGATCTTGTTGTGGCAGTCTATGACGACGTCTGGTTTGCGCTGCTGGATGTAGAAGACCTCCTGTCCATCTAGGATCGTGCCGGTGAGGGAGGATATCCAGAGGTCTTCTTTTACTAGCTTGTAGGTGACAATTGTATGTGAGGATGCGGAGGGGAAGGACCGGAGAAGGCGGCAGTTAGTGAACTTCGTTATTGTGTCCGAACGCGCTGTGGAAACCGGTGGAGAGGAGGTTGTGGTTGCGGTTGGAGGGCCAGAAAGGGATGGGTGAGTGGGTATTGTGGCGCTCATCGTGTAGGCTGTTGTCGACGAATTTACCGCCGAGCTCACTTCAGTGAACATATTATGATGGAACGAAGGGGTAAACCAGCTCAATAAGAGAATCAGAGAAGTAAGTACCAAGACCCAAATCGATATCGTGTCCTAATCGCGAAAGCTAATTACGAAAGTCCAGCACCCTACCACTGTGGATACAGACCTCAGCCGATAACCGGGTTACCTCACTGGTAACGGTGCCATGCGGCGCGATTGAATGGGAAGAGCCAATATGAAATCGACGTAAAGGTGAAGTAGAGCTTGTTACACTACCCCGCCGGGTAGCATGTAACGTTGCCCACCCCTGTAACCCTTGCGGCAACAAAATCCGAGCACGAGTTGTCCCCGTGGCACTGTAGCGGCACTAAAGATATGATAATTTGCAGCTCCACACCTGTGATCATGATCAAAACAATATTTAATATGTGCTATTAATGTCATCAATGCAATTACCAATTTACAAGTCCTCGCTTATTCGCACACCGGGTATAATATTCTCCCTCCTCCGCTCTCTGTGTCATGCCAAGATTCCACCTCAAACCCCACCCAGATTCGGCCAGAAGGGCCGTCAACCAAAAAACTCCACAAAACAAACCGCAAAAATATATTTCGAGTTATGAGCTCAGAGATCGCTCCAGACTCTCTGACGGGGAGTCGAACCCCGGTCTCCCGCGCGTTGCCGCTCCTCCGCATTGGGGAGAGTTAATGACAAGCGGAAATCATGACCGTTAGACCATCAAATATGTGATTGATGGAAGTAGCCGCCTACGCAGCAAAATATTTCGCAAAAGCAGGGTAGTGTTTTCTCCTCTTTCTTATGGCTTGGACATGAAGCTCTTGGGTATACCTCCTTCGCCTCCTGTTCATGTTTCTCTTGTATAACTGAAAGGGACTCATTCGGTACCGCCAGAGAAGTATCGCTTGGGTTTCAGCCCCCTCCCCCACGCGGCACCTCCGGCTGCGGAACCTTTGACTTCGTCCTTGACATCACTAACAACCTTCAAATGATGAACAATATGCGGCCGATAAATAGCATCAACAGGTGGCATCCAGTCATCGAGATTCAACGGGAAGTATTCATACAACTGGTCAATTGCCCCTGTTTCCGGTGGGGAAGTAACAGATGGTCTGTGCTGTCTTTGTTGCGTCCCGTTTGTTGGAGATTGTAAAGGTTCTCGGTGTTGTTCGACTGGTGGGGAGACTGAGGATGAGGGGATAGATATATGTGTCGGTGGATCATCATCCGACAGTGACAAGTGCATCGGAGGGCGTTCACTTGCTGCGTGTGACTGAACGTGTGAGTATGGAGTTTGTGGTTCGGCTTTGACTTCTGGGGCGGTGTAGAGCCGTGGTACGGCTGGTAATATTTGTGGTTGCAGACGACGGCGAGAAGATATGGATGAGAATGATGCTGAGGCGTGGCGTTTTGGATCTGGCTCGCCGCCTGATGGTGGAGAGTGATGTGTGATGGAGGCGAGGGAGGGCGGCATGTGTTGCCAGGTGGATATGTTTTCTGCCGATTGAGGCTGCGGAGGTTAGAAATTGGTTCGCTTGGAGCAGCAGAAGGATAGACAGATTTAGGGAAAGAAACTGAGGGGTTAGACATACAACAAAGCTCTGCTGAGCATAATACACCCCACTCCCCATCATAACAGCCGGCTCAATCCACTGCGGTGTGGCCATTGCAACACTAGCACCACCGCCGCTCTGTGAACCGATTCTCCTCGCAGGATCCGACTGTTTCCTCTCGCTCAGTGGCACATCCTTACTGCTGTCAAAGTTCTTCGGGCTCCTGCCTCTAACCACAATAGGGTTTGAATGTATCTCCGCAATTCTGACAGCCTCATTCTCGCCCTCCACCTTCGCCATCAACGCAATCTGCACTTGATAGTGTTGTTGTAGTCCCTTTCTCCTCCCATTGTTCGCTGTGGCGTATTTAAACTGCAGTCTCCGCCATGCTATCGATATAGTGATGAGAACAGGGTCTTCCTGGTTGGAGGAGAGGTCGATAGGAATATCCGCTGGCGCACTGCCAGATTTATCTTCTGAGCTTGAGCCGTTCAGTCCAGCTACGCCTGTCTTCCAGGGCACGGATATGATTTCCGTCATCTTCCCTTCTATGCTTTCTGTAGCTGAGAGACTTGCATAAAGCTCTGTGATATTGGCGTTCCTTCCTTCTAAGGCGACATGTGACAGGCTCCTGGACATTGTGATGCTTCCAGATATCTGAAATAGATTCCTCCGATAACAGGTCAGCTCCAGCGGGCGTCCTGTTATCTCGCCCTCGAAGACGTCTTCGGCAATGCTGAACATGCCATTGAGCTCTGCCGTCAACCGTGGCCATATTTGACCTGAGTTGTCGAGGGCTGGAGTTTTGTGTATCGGAGCGCCGAAGCCGAGGAGCTTGTTGTCAAGATCCGGCTGTGGAGGAGGAGAGGCCATGCGCGCCCCTGGATCGAGGAAGGTTTCGAAGTAGCCGGCATCGTTCCGAGGGTTGGGGTAGGAGAGAGGGTCATCGAAGCCGGCGGAGAAGTCGTAGGTGGGCGTGAAGTCCGCGAGGGTCGTGAGGTCGACATTCATGTCATTGCTGGAAGGAGCGTGGTGTTAGCGGCTGGACTTGCGAGCCTATGGGAGGAAGACGTAAGGAGAAAGATTCAAGGCAATGACGTACAACATATTTGGATCGAATTCATAGTCTCCTTGCCCCAGATCCGCTCCTCGCATGTTCGCCATTGCCATGTCGGGGATATCGCCAGCGCCGGGCTGCGACATGGTCAATCCGTTGTAGTCCGCCATCTCATTATCGCACACTCTCTTTCTGTTGTCAACCAGTTGGCGTAGTATACTTTACTACTATACAATCAACAGTATATACTCCTCGGTTAGGGGTGGTGGGCCAGATGCGACGGCGAGATCGGGCCCGCTTTCTCCATCTGGGGTATGTTGTAGCTACGCCAAGCTCTCGGTCACGCGCCAGACGCCACACTTCGCATCTCCACCATTCATTTACCGCAGGCCGCAGCTGCGATGGAAGATATAAAAATCCGAATCACGACGTTGAAGAGATTGGGCGTTGACGATAAACAATTGGTTACTGTCTTTATTAAACACCTCGAGGCTGTTGTAATTGATGGTTGATTAAGGCCCGCGCCGACAACTTGTTGGCAAGCGACAGGCTGAAAGTGTCTCGAGGCGGCAGCAGCGTGCTCCTTGAACCAACAGCTTAGCAGATTCACAGCCCATTATGGCACAATTTCAAGATGATTTGGACCCAATATGGGATAATATGGACAGGTTAGTACAGCATAGCTCTGAAAGCCCGTATACTAACACCTGTTACTTAGAGCTATGGGCCAGCTCTTCATGATGGGCTGGGAAGGCGACCAAGTCACGCCTCAGATACGCTCTCTCATTACCGACTACGCACTAGGCTCGGTTATCCTCACTGCTAAGAACCTCAAGTGTATGCTGAAATCCACACCTCTTTCTTTGTCTTGTGCGCGCGTGTTTTGCTCTTTGTTTGACTTTTGGTACTTCCTCTGCTTTGCAATTTCGAGGTCTAGTTTTGAGCTTCATTGGCGCTGTTACTGCATTTCCAATATCATGCGTTCCTCTTGCGCCCATATCTAGCAAACTTTGTGTCACTCGGTCTATCCATTCTCATCTCTTTGAGGTTCCATTGGATTGCACCTAACACCATGTAGCCGCAGAAGACACAGCACGTCTCTGTCAAGAACTCCAAACAATCGCCAGAGATGCGGGTCATCCTGTGCCTCTTCTAATTGCCATGGACCAAGAGAACGGCGGAGTCAACAGCCTGTACGATGAGGAACACGTCTGCCAGTACCCATCGGCAATGGGAATAGCAGCAACAGGCAGCCCTGCGCTCGCCTACGACGTCGCCAAAGCCACTGCGTTAGAACTCTCCTCAGTAGGCATCAACATGATCTTAGGACCAGTACTCGACGTCCTCAATAATGCTCAACTGCAACCTTTAGGTGTTAGAGCCGCAGGGGATGACCCTCAGGAAGCATCACAGTACGGTATTGCCTCTATGAATGGCTACAAAGATGTCGGCCTTACGACATGCGGCAAACACTTCCCATCATATGGAAATCTCACTTTTCAGGGTTCCACATTGGATATGCCTATAATAACAGAGACCCTCGAGCAACTCTCACTCTCAGCTCTCGTACCCTTCCGCAACGCCGTGCGCGAAGGCATAGACGCCATCATGGTCGGTGGCTGCGCTATCCATAACGTAGATATGAATATCATGCACGCCTGTCTCTCCTCCGAAGTAGTCACAGACCTATTACGGCGGGATATAGGTTTCAACGGCGTAGTTATCTCCGAATGCCTTGAGATGGAGTCCCTCTCTATCGACATCGGCTTTCGCGGCGGCTGCGTAATGGCCATTGAAGCAGGCTGCGACCTCGTCCTTCTTTGCCGTTCATTTTCGGTTCAGAAGGAAGCACTCTCCGGTCTCAAAATAGGACTAGAGAACGGGATGGTCACCTCTCAACGAGTTCGAGAAAGCCTTACGAGAGTTTTGGAACTCAAGTCCAAATGCACAAGTTGGGAGAAAGCGCTCAATCCACCCGGCCTCCCACTACTGTCCAAAATCCACGCTGACCATCTCGCATTATCAACCAGAGCGTATGATAGCAGTATAACAGTCATGCGCGACACGACGCACCTCCTGCCACTTTCTCAAACTATGTCGCCATCTGACGACTTACTACTCCTTACCCCTCTCCTCAAACCCCTTCCAGCAAGCGCAGCAACGAAGTTCCTCTCCGAAGGCAAAACCACAGCCATCGAACACGACCGCTGGCTAGACCGCGGCAGCATCATGTCCGGCGAAGGCGTTTTCCGGGAGCTCGGGCGGCAACTCGCACGGCAGCGGAGAGGGAAGTTGCTACATACGTCTTACACAGCGAATGGGGTGCGCCCTACGCACGAGCACCTGATTGAGCGGGCTAGTTCGATAATCATCGTTACTGCGGACGCTAATCGTAACCTATTCCAGAGTGGGTTTACGAAACATGTTGCTATGATGTGCTCCCTCGCGGGGCAAATGGGGAAGAAGAAAAACCTCATTGTGGTTAGTGTGAGTAGTCCGTACGATTTTGCGAGGGACAAAACGATTGGGACGTATATATGCACGTACGATTTTACTGAGACGGCTATGGCGGCGCTTGTCCGTGTGCTTTTTGGACATTTTACCCCGCTGGGCTCCCTGCCGGGGAGTTTGAGGAAGAACGCGAGGGTGCAGAAGAGTAGGCAGAGTTGGCTTGTTGAGCCGTATTCGATCAGGGATGAGAGAGCGCTGAATATTCTGATTAAGATGGTTGCTAAGTCCTCAACACCCGGGGTTGTAAGTCCGCTACAAGGTGCCACGGCCCAGAGTTTCTCGATAGGGGAGGACTCAATCACCGAGACGCATTTTGTGGTCCGTAACAGCAGTACCGGGGCGCTGTATGGGTTCTGTGCTACGGTTAGTAAGTTGACGTCTGGACACATCGTTGCCCTATTCGTCGACCCGTCGAAGCGGAACTTGAGCGTCGGGTACAGCCTGTTCAAGATGGCGATGCGTGCTCTCACTTCTAGGCAGGGACTTGCGTGTCTGACTGTCGGTGTGAGGCTGCCCAATATTTATCCTGGTATCCCTAACTCCTCGTCGCCGGAAACTACGAGCAGGTTGAAGAGATGGATGCAGGATAATCTTCCGGATCCGAATACGCATATTAAACAGGAGAAGTGGGTTTCATGCAATATACCGGATCTCAGCGCTTGGGCGCCGGCTGAGGAGACGGTTAAGAGTGTGCAAGGTCTACCGATTGATTTTGATCTTATCCATGGTGCGGGCTCGATGGACGGAGAGCTCGAAAACCACCTTGTGTCCTTTGGGGGGTGGGAGAGGTATAAATTGTATATGGAAGCGTTAGCCGACGCGGAGCGATGCGGGGTGGTGAGAGCGAAGAGGAAGGAGGATGGGGCGGTGGTGGGGAGTATTGTGATATGCCGCGCGGGCGCGAAGTTGGAGCAGTGGTTTCCGGCCTTGGTGGTGAATAGTGGTGGGAATGGAGGGCGAGCCCTTGGGAAGAGTGGTGGTGGTGGGCGTGTAGGGGGGATTTTGGGACCGGTGGTGAGGAAGGGTGAGGATGTGGGTGTGCTGGTGGGGTTGTTGTTGCTGGGGTTGAGGCAGAATAAGGCGCATCATGCGGCAGGAAGTTATTTGGATTTGGTAAGCTGGACTCCTTCTGTGTCTGTGACGTGGTCAGGGGAGTCTGTCACGGAAGCTTGACTGATGTGCCAGTCTTCTGCCGTGCAGATGTTCGATATAAGAGCTAGGTCTCTGCTCTGCTATTAGAAAGTTGCTAACTGTAATTCTAGATACCTGCAGAGGCACTGGACAGAGTCACGCCCCTTGGATTCCAGGTTAGTGAGTCATTTACACGGCTCACGTGCAACCTGGCGCCATGAGACTGCCGAATTGAGCGACTTCATCCGACAACCACCACCACAAAGCTCTAGAATTGTCTCGGGACAAGTTCGATGTCGATATAGCACTAAACGGCTAAAATGAGCATTAACTGGTAATCCTTGGCTCTTCTGGAAAGTGTGGCAGCACTTCCCGCAACGGCTCTTTTTTTGGCAAGAACGAAGAGTGAAAAGATAGAGCCGCAACTTCCTCCGAGGTTTTGCTGGGATACGTGCGTGGAAGATATCGTTGTGCAAGCTCTCTTGTTTTTAATTAGTTTCTGTTATGGGACAGGCTTTTGTGCCAAGAAGCGTTCAGGAGACGCTTAGGACCACAAACTGCAACTGCGTCCGTCAGCGTCCGTCACTTCACGATAATTTCACGTTAACATCTCAGCGAGTTTTGTTTATCTGTTGCGGCTGGAGAGGCGTTTAGACCCAATATTTGGTCAAAACTGAAAGGAAAATGGAAATCGCGACTTCTTCAACTTCATGTTAACCCCTCCATCACACGCTCACTTCAATCACTCCCTTCGACCTTTCACCCCATTGTTCACAAATGGCTTCTTATAACATGAAGACCTGTCTTCTTCCACTGTCTTCCTTTCTTCCTTCGCACAACGGACTTGTTCACTGGACTCGAGTTTTAGCTCAACGGTCTTGCTCATTCGGCAACCTCCGCTCTCTACCGCTCGTCCTTTGAGGGAGTTCCACTGGAGCGCACAACAAACGCCTTGTTCATTTGCTTTGAGTTTCAGCGTTGATTGTTAATCATGACTTGTGCTCTTGATCCTGGTCCTATCTTGGCCTTTGTTTGGCTCCCGCGTCTGCCAAAAACTCATCGGCACAAGGCTGTTGTCGTCCTCACATTACCTCTTTCATCTGTCCGCTGTGTTGTCTTCGAAAGAGGGTTTCTTTAACGGGATCCATTATCGTAAGTCCTCAGCCTGTCGCCACTTTTGTTCTCGAATACACAACACCTATTCTTGTCTCGAGACAATAACATCGAGTTAAACCAATAGCTGACCAGATCCAGTATGCAAGGACATAGAAATCCGTCACAATGCTTCTCGCGTCAGTTTCCCCGTCGTCACTCTCAGGCTTGTCTACGTAACGGTTGAGTGGTTTCCTTCTTCACTCTCCTCGGTCTCCTCGTCGCCCTCCGCTTTCGTTTACATAGCAGAACTATGTCTCCCCACTCGCTTTCCGTCCTCCGGGGGTCCATTCAGGCTTTCGGGGCTCGTCGCCGGGCTTAGACTTCCGTACACCTAGCTGGTCTCGATGTTGCTTCCGTCACTCCCTACTTTGACGCCTCCTCCTTCGACTCCGCCTTCCTGGTGGGCGCTTTCGGCCCTTCGGTCTCGAACCCATTTCCGGCAACACTGTTTGGCTTGTTCGGCCTGTATTTCTGCTTCACATTCGCCTACCGCCAGTCGACCATTGCAACATCGTTCACAGTCAGTTTTATCCGCCGCACGGTATTGCCCCTTTTCCGGATGTGCCTCACGGTCGTTTGGATCCAGATGTTCTTCTTTTTCGGACCGCCGAACTAGACCGGCCTTCAGTTTTATGCCTGGGTTTATCGTCCGGCCAAGTTCAGCAGAACCCTGGCCGATTGGTACGCCAACTTGATGCACCAGTTCATCCTGCTGCCGAAGAACCCAAGGTCCACTACGGAGGATATGGCTGTCATTATTCTGACCATTACTGAGGATATGGACGCCCTCCGCAGGCGTCTCAGCTCCATCCTCCAGTCTGGCATCGCCCAGCTCGTCGTCGCTACTATCCGCTCGGACTCTCTCCGCCGCAAGATCTAGCAGCTCGCTGATGAGCTCAAAGATGCTTTCCTTGAGCGCGATGTCAAGTTCTACGTCTTTTCCAGTGTGGGTCCAGTACAAAGACACCGCCTTATTGCGCACGACTCTGGAGCTCAGTATGAACTTCCTCAACCAATACAAGCGTTGGGCTTCTAACTCGTGGCGCGGTAACTACCAGACACTCTTTGGCAAGAACTTCCAATACGAGGAGTTCGGCTGGGATATGCTGTCCACAGCCGAGTGGTCTGCGAGAAACTACAAGACCTTCCGTAAGGCGCCTTGGACCTACTGAGCGAAGAACATAGGTGTCTTCCTCTCTTGGACCATTGTCACTGACTCTCTCTACTTCTACGCCCACACAGCTTGTCAGCCAGTCTTCGAGCACGCTTACGCCCACTACCTGGCTTTGGCACCCGTCGCCTGGTGTCTTGTCGGTAAGCACGGCTAGTATGTCCATATCGCGTGGTACATCTTCACCAAAACCATCAAGGTTAAGGATTTTTACATGACCAAACCCTGAACGATGCTCTACTACTTTGACTCTCCCTTTTTCTCCTTCTTCCACAACTTCATCAAGGTCTGAAGCATGAAGGACGCTGATAAGAGGCAGACGGATAAGAAGCAGCGTGTCATGAAGAAAGGTATCGATCCTAGCTGCACCTGCCCTAAGGAAATGGAATGCCAATCCGAAACAGAATGGGACGCCGAAGACGAACTCGCCCTCCAGGAATTTATCGCTGCGGAAGAGGCCATATTGGCAGCTATGCCTGACGACCCGCATGAGTTGTCTTGGATTGGCGGCGCTATCCAAGGTGCGCTTAAGGTTATACTCGATCGCATCGCTCGCGTCTTTGTGGGAATCGTCAAGCACTTTTATGAGGAGCTTATCCGTCTGGCTAACTCTATCCGCCCACTCCTCTGACCCTTCGTTACCTTCTGCGTCACTCTCGCCCAGTTCGATATTGCACAGTGGTACTTCGTCTGGCCCTTATGGCTCGTTATGGTGGCGCAGTGCTTCAAGCTCAGCCTTTGCTCCTGGCCAAAGAACACCTGGCGCAAGTCTTTAATCTTCAAGTGGGTGGTCACCCTTGGTCTTCTTCTTTGGGTGTTGATTTGCAACGTTGAGGGCGTCTGGAAGCTGTTGGTTTGGGTTTTCATTCTCTGCCTGAAAAGAAGAGACGACTCTGACGTCTTGGCCCCAATTCCTGCCTTGGCCTCGCGTTGCTGCGCTCGGGATGAGATTTGATAACGGTTGATTATAATTTATGAATTGATACGATCGGAGTCCCAGTGACGCCGACCAGTTTGCACGACTCACGCTTGCGATTTATGGCGGACTGCTCTCAGGCAGCTTTTGTGAAATATTGGGGCGTTACAACATTACGATAATAGATGAATAGGTGCTGCCCTTGAGTGCCTCAAGCAGTGCTGTAGCTGATTGATGCTATCATGAACCGATAGATTTGGAGCGTAATGAAGATTTAGATGAGACACAGAGGATGGATTTCTGGTAGATCCTGGGGTTTAGAGATTAGAGGAGTTATGGGAGGTGCATCCGTCCAGACTGGTTTCGGATGGTTAGCATTATACTTATAGAGACACTACCAAATATACTGGATTGCTCAGAACCTGATTCTCCCTGCATACTACAACACAGTGACCTGCTAAATCGACAGGCTGCTTCTTAGGTTTTAACCTACAAGGTTCTTCAAGGAAATAACGGCGACCTTCTCGTCGCCAGTTTCCTAAGTTCCCTTCTAACCGACTTAAAAACACTAGAGCCCCCCCCTCAAACTACTTGACGGTGACTTTGGCTTTCCCATTGCCAACTCTGAGGATGAGGCAAAAGGTCAACCCAGATCAACCCGTTTCCGGGTTAGATGAGGCTGCATAGGCTTGCATCGACCGTGAATCGAACACGGGGCCCATCGATGGCAACGATGGATTTTACCACTAAACCACC
>RCNJ01000261.1_pt1 | contig 31397 bp, 33 predicted proteins | sample 2041171 | NCBI WGS metagenome assembly RCNJ01 (sample SAMN09708213, study PRJNA481090) | feces metagenome | biome: feces | host: Pygoscelis adeliae | place: Antarctica: Rookery Lake | collected 2010-03-01 | reverse complement strand
ATATCACCACTGGGTTCGTAGTCAGTTGGCTGCCTCGTGTATGAAGGGAAAACAAAATCAATCGAGAGAACTTACGGTGGAGCCTCCTCTTCGGAAATCCATGAGTCTCCCTCAATAAGGCTGTATGCAGGTTTGCCTAGTCCCACGATAAAGTTGAAGATGTCCTTCGTTAACATGGGCCAGATGCGACCGCATGATGAAAGACTTCCATTGTTTTCAAACTGGCACAACAGCAAGAGTCCTGTGTCGAGCGTCTCTTGGTCAGCGACGAAGGTACTGCTTTTCCAGCTGTGGAACACAACTGTGCCCGTCGACGTCATGGTTATATACTCGAATATAGCGGGCTCGACGAAGTTCCAGGTATTGTACCCATCTACAGTCACAGGGTTGGGACCAGCAGGATTAGGCCGGCATATGGTAGTACACCTGTCGCCCATACCCCATAGAGTGCCATGCTCCTCACCATCGTGGTTGTATAACAGAATTCGTATCTTGGTCCAAAGAGCCCAGTTCCTCGGACTGATCGGCTCCGGGATTATGAGAGTACATTCCCCAGATGGATGGTAATTCGGTCCGTTGGCAGCCAGTTCTGCTGGAAACCACCCAACGCTAGCACGCAATGGTGCTCTTTCTTGGTAGGAGTTCCGGGTCTCCTGGCTCATAGAGGCCCATTCTTCGACCAGTTGACGCCGTCTGGTCACTGTGGGTGTCTGTTCCTGGCTACTGCCGTCACGGGGCGTGGCATTTTCCTAGAAACACGAGTTAGGTCTATGATCCGTTTCGCTCTCGGCCTTGTGGAAAGCAGAATTTCAAACCTCGAGAAATAGTTGCCAGCCCTTCACTTCCTCTTTGAAGGTATCGACGTCGTCGATTGGATTATCGTGACATCGAACATGTGAAGGAATACCTCCAGGCCAGTATTTCTCAGGATCTGCCATTTTCTACAGACGGTTCAATAGAACTTGAGATTGCATGCAAAAGGTTGAAATGAGAGTCTTTGGTGTTAGCCAAGATGTTGGCGGGGTTAGGTTGTTTTTATAAGTGAGCTGATGGTGCCTATTCGCATACGCGGCAGGTACCTGTGTGTGCAGGTACCGACTTGCATGGAAGGCTGGTGGCGGCAAAATATATATCTCATGCTAGGCCGGGCCGAGTAAGATTAGAGAGGGGCTGACAAAAAATCTTGAGCCACCAATGTTGTTGAGCCCTTTATGCAGTACGTACCTCAATGTACCTGCATGGGTCAATTAATCCTTGTATACGCTAGGGCTATAAAGTTATAGTCTATATGTAGATCTTTTTCTCCTGCGCACATATATCTACATAAATTCTCTATGCTTTAATGACATCGTTCACCCAATGGAAGCTCGATATATACATGAGCTCTCAGCGATTTTAGAACATTTCACCAACTAAGGCCTAATCTTAGGTCTTCTTTACCTTGTGGTGTGAGGCGAATACAAATCGCTATCCGTATCTGAGAACTTGGAGAGATCCATGTCTTCCAGGTCTGGTGATGGCGTTACCATAGCCTCGTCGGCGGATGAGCTGCGATGCGCCTCCCCACGCCAGACTGGTGTACCGTCATCGAAGTAGGCCTCTTTCTCCCAGCCGGGCAGAAGTCTCGCGCTTGTTTAGCTGTAAGTATAGTATTCTGTACGGGGAGCAAACGGGGAAAGCATACTTTTAACTTTCCAGTTCCTGTTATCATCGCCTCATATATCCAATCCACGCTTCCCGGTGTACTCGTTTCCTTCAAACGTCACCCTGCAACTGCTTGTTGCATACTTCACAACCTTGTCGGATCCGGTAATCGTCGACTTAGTTGAGCTGATACGGCAGAGTGCATTGTTTGCACCACTTTTTTTGCCCACCGAGTACTTAGGATCGTCAAATAGGTTAAGACCGCCGATGATGTCATTGATCTGGTACGTAGAACTTGTCGCGATAGACCCTGCCTGTATCCCTAGGTAAGTACCAGCAGAAAGGGCGCCGTTGTTATAGAGACTACCCCCATTTATAACAGTAACAGTGTACTTTCTGGGGTTAGTAATTCCTTTAGCCCAATTACTGTCACTCCATGCCGTGCCAGTTGTCGTATCTACGATACGCGGGATAAAACGATTGATCTGTCCCTGATAGAGTTGATACTCATGAGGAACGCATTCTGCCTGTGCTCCGTTGCCGCCCTCTTCGGATCTGCCTAGATGTTAGCATATGGAGTATCTAGAGACCGGGAGAATTAGACGTACGCGTTAAACGGAAACTCGTCGCAGGAGATGAAATTTGAGAAGCCCACCATCTTCTTTCGTATATCAAGATTAGCAGCAGATTGGACTGCAGTAGGCCACATCGCTGATTTTGTTGATGCACAATTATCCGCCACAACGTTACAAGCGCCGTTTCTATTGCTTGTACCACTGGTAGACGTCCCACCGGGGAGGTACGTCAACTGCATCCAGTTTGATCCAGCAACCACGGTCATGCCAGAAGGGGTCGTGGTGATGCCGCGCTCCAAGTAATTTCGAATGTTCTCGCAAATAGAAATGAAAGTGGCAGTTGGGGTGGTAGCCTGCGTATTTTCGTTTAGGTTGTCGATTGTTATGGAACTTCCCATATAATCGCAGTTATACCATAGGGCTGGGATTTGGGTGCAGGCTCGCTTGAAGGTGGTGCTCTCGTCGCTGTCATCTGAGCCTGCATCACAGTCATGTTCCACTTCAGTTGTTGAGCATGCAATTAGGCCCCCCGAAGCATCCCGAGCTGGCGGTCGTATTAGTGACAAGCGTGTCCATGGAGCGCTTAGCCTTCCTCTTTGAGTCCGAGTAAGAGATGCAGGTTTTGTCTACTAGCGGGATAGGTTCGTCTGAAGAGGCCACCTCGTAGTCCCCGCCCCAGTAGGCGAGATCGTCTACAAAACTAACCATTAAGTGTTAGTATATCGGGACATCAACTAAGCATTGGGTAAGACCCACGAGATATCTGCATTTAGAAAAACCGAGTATGTACAATCTGCCCAGTAGCAGACATCTGCCGTTGTGGTCGACGCGCTGATTCCCATTGTAACGGTGTTGGTGACGCCAGCGGTAACATATCCCTCCATTAGCTTACCGCCAAGGATTGATATTCCAAACTTTACTTCGGGCGTGAGGTGGACTATAACAGTTTAGCACATATTCTGGCATGCATAGGGTGGGGGGGGGGCTAGGTTCGTACGCGCTAGGTTTCCTTCAGCCGAAATCCCGGCATCTAGAGATGCTTCCACAGAGTATGTATGTTTATCATCAGTAAGTGCGTTTTTCCCGACGGATCCGGGGTCGCTGCTATCTTGGTCACCAGCCTCGGTCTGGGGGAAGAACACAGTTGTCTTGTCCCACATGACAACGAGACCGGCGTTGATTTCTCCTGAAACGCTAAGAGAAGTGTCCATTGAGCCAGTTAGAGCAAACTCTGGGCCAATGCTAGCCAAGCCTTTAATCGAGAGCCCAGGGAAGCCAATGCCACTAATGATGTCGACAGTATCACTGTGTGTTTGAACCACTGCTTCTCCTCTTAGGGTCATTAGGATCTAGAGACATAGTCAGTAAAGCGTCACATTGAGGATATAGGGAGGCCAGTACAGCTGCAACTGGCGCAATTGAGAAGTATCCGTATGCGCTGATTAACTCAGGAGTCGGAAGGGTTGAGCCTTCGAAGTAATACCCATACTGAGTGTAGAGGCCGAGGTGAATATTCGCGTCCAGGTCCATCGTAGTGGTAAGGCCGAGCTTAGGACAATACCTCTGGAAGTGGAACAGCTTGATGGTATCTTCGTACTCTAGAGGTAAAGTCCCATCCTCCTTAGCCGTGATAGTCGTCATCTTTTTAGCCAGCCGTCGAAGTCGCCGAACCATCTCTTCCTACTTGCCGGCTCGTCCGTGATTTCGTCCCTGGAATTTGTTAGCTTAATAAGTGGCTAGGATGAAACTACACCGCAACTCACCAGTACTCAAGAAGATTGGTATAGTCGATGCAGAAGTTCACATTGCCCTTCTCTTCCTCTGCGGCAGCCGCCAGATCGTAGTCAGTGACTAGCTCGTACTCTTGCTGAGTCGTATCCCTTTTGGAAGAAGCGACGGGCTCTAAACTAATGACTCTAGCATACGGCCCAGCACCAGCATGGTCAGGCATCTTGACTATAGTGTTCTTTGCTCCGCCCTTAAAGATAGACTGGCACCTTGTCTCGTTGGCATATTTGCCAAGGGAGTTGCACGTAATGCGATGTGTCTCGACGACGTTGTCAAAAGTGTCTTCCCGCTTAGTGAAGATGTCGCGTTTGATTTTTTTCCCAGCGCTGTCTCGCTTGGAGAGTACCTGCTGGTCATCGTCTAGGAAAGTCCACTGGTCGACAAGGGACTCATCGTAGGCGTCCTCGTCGCCCGTTATCATGACGAGAGCGAAGGGGTCCTCGGAATCGTTAGAGTCGGCTTAATCAAAGGTCAGCTGGCTACTTTCAAGGGCACGTTAGAAGATGCATACCTTCGTCATTGGCATCTTGTTCAACATTGTGATACCAGCTAGTATTATCTTCATCCGGATACTCGAAGAGATAATCGGGGTCGACAGGAAAGTTGTTCGTAGCATCCGGCGGATCGCAGCAAAGCTTGACAAAACCGTCGCTACAGGACTTGGTGTCGGAATCGTCATCTGGATTGAGGATTGCCGGACGTTGGGTAATCATCACTTTATCGCTTGGGCAAGTATCCCTGCAATAGTCTCCGTCTAACCACTCGCAGTTCTTGTAGGTATCTAGGAGGGTCAGTCTCTACAAAGGACAAATATAGGAGCAGTTCGAGTGTCATACCGTCGGCTGGGCAGCAGAATGTCGCTGTTGAACCAAGCGTATATATTCTCAGGTCTTCGCATTTTTCTGAAATTGGTGAGAGGTCTTCGGGGGTCATTAGCATAGGTTGACAAAAATGACAATACGGCTAGATGCTTACTTGGTCCCTCCCATTCAGACTCGTAAGTATAAGAGTAAGGCAAGTCGGTAGGGCGCCTTCCCATGCAACTCGTCCATGAACAGAGGTCGAGCTCCGGATCCGTATTGCAGCAGAGAGAGTGGGCACCAGCTACACATTTCGTACCGCCAGTTCGTTTGGTCCAACCGTCCTGGATCAGCTCAAACTTTCCATTGCCACAGAAATCCGAGGTACCGCCAGCGCAGAGGCCATCTCCGTATAGAGTATCATCACCGCCCCATAAGCAGCCTTGAGGCATAGCATCCGTAGGGCAACAGATCAAGCGATACTGGCCATCTCCCTCATCTCCCACGTCGCATAGATCATTGTCGGGCTTTTGGATGACGCCGTACTCACCAGAGTGGACATAGTCCAAGACACTATATCCAATCTTGCACTGACCTTTGTTGTAATCAAAGCATCCCGTTACATAACAGTCGGCACCAGTATAGGCAGAGTAGGCCGATGCCAACTCCCCCTTATCCTCGCCGCTCTGCGCACCGTCGACCTCTTCGCCGAGAAGAGCGCTAAGGGCTTCCCAGTCATATGTGTCTTGATCGACGGCCCATACCATGACGCCTCCAAGACAGTGACTATTTGCAAAGTCTACCTTTTGCTTGAAAGTCACGTTAGTGTCGAATGAAATCCACTGGTCGTTATCGTAAGTGAGATAGTTGACGGCGGCAGCTTCGTCCCAAACAAGAATGCTGTCAGCATCGTCCATCAGTTCCGAAATTTCTAGAAAGTGGTTAGTAAGGTACTTGAAGTCTTGCATAGTTTACCTTTGTAGGATATGATGCCCTCGGTATCAGTGCAAGTGCCAGGGTTACCCCCGGAACTCCAAGCACAGCCAGGGATGTTACAGCTAGGATCCTCCATGGTGAAGCTGCGACCATAGAATCCTATTCCGAGTACAACCTTGGAAGGGTCGATATCGTTTCTCCAGAGTAGATCCAACGCCAATTGAATTTCGGTAAGATTGGTGTGAGCTGCGAGCACCGATTCAGTCCACCTAAATGCAAGTTAGTAAAAATAGCACGTAAATTACTCCCCCTTCAAAGTTGACTTACGGCGAGTCGCCATCCCACGTTCCATGGAGGTCATACGACATGACATTTACCCAATTTGCGCCAGAATCATCGACCATAGCCGCAATGTCAAAGTGTCGGAGGTACCAATAACTGGTTGGGATGGTGAAGGTTATCCCGTAAGAAACTCCGGACGTGTCAAAGACCGAGCGTAGCTCCTTTATTAGCTTGACGTAGTTCTCCTTGTCCTCGTCACTGCCACCCGGCGGCCCCGAGGGGGCAGGGCGGTTCCCCGAGGTGGTTTTCCGCGACCTGTGGCAGCCACAGGTGGTAGCATTTGTCAGTCATCAGGTCGGACGGCAAGTCGGACAGGGGGGCGATGTGCTCGATAGCGACGTGGCACGAGGTGGTCTGGAGCGACGGCAACGACAACGGACTCTCGTGGAGAGGTGGACGAAGTCAGAGCATCCGTTCTCGTGGAGCAGCTTTGAGCCTATCTGGCGACTGACCTGACGTGACGACAGGGCGGTCGACGGTTTCCCCTAAGACGCGGCAAGACTTTGCGCGGGAGATGTACCAGGGGGGGGAATCACGCATCGACGCATATTACCTAGTTTTCAGCTCTTTGGCCATAGGGTTTGGGTTAGAAATCTTGCCCCATGGGGCGAAAATAGGACCAGAATCGTGACTCCTGCAGGAACAGGTTTGCCCCATGGGGCAAAGCAAACATGTGTATAGTCGCAGAGCTGAATCTTGCCCCATGGGGCAAGAACAGTACCAAAGTGTGGTTTTTGTAGAAAAGGCTTGCCTCATGGGGCAAAAGAAAACATGTGAAGATTTCAAATTCACTAAAATCGCGATTTCTGCGGCAACAGGTTTCGCCCCATGGGGCAAAAGAAAACGTGTAGATTTCAAAAATCGCTAAAATCGCGATTTTGGTGGGAACAATTTTCGCCCCATGGGGCAGGCAAAATCTACCGGACTCGCATTTCGATAAATCGCAGACATGGGTCTTTGCCCCATGGGGCAAGCATATCGCACCGACCGACACTTGACCGCCTTATGACTTGACGATACCGCACCTCAACATATCGCACATCCAACCTTTACATACAGTGGGGACCCTACAGTCATCATGGAGGAGCATCGACGCAAAGTCCGACAAATGCTGGGGGGAAAGCCACCGTCTGAGTTTATAAAGTTGCCAATAAGGAAACGCCAGGAGGTCATCCGGAGATATCTGGTGAAGGAGGACGACTATGTTCAGATTGAGGAGGGAGATTATGACAACTTCTTTAATGAGGAGATCGCACAAGGTGATTTGCTGCGACAGGAATATTTCATGGGAGATGACGAGGCTGGAAAACAGCTTGTGAAAGAAGCACGACAGATCTACTACGCGGAGAATATGTTTACCGTTAGGTCTCACTGGCTATGTGAGTTTGTACGCGATACTCTGGCCGATGGAAAGCCTATGGCGATAGAGCCACTTGTTCGAAGGATCATAGTGCGAGTCGACGTGAGACACCTCTATGACATGGACAACTTCACCTCTATGTCGGAGGGTGAAACGGAAAAGAGCTGGGTGGTGCGAGATCTCAGGCAGCTACTCGAGTTTAAGAATGCGGAATTTATCTGTATTGATGTAAGAGGCGGAGGAGCGCTGGATGGGACCGATCTACGGACCCAACAGAAGATCGAGGAGATGTCAGGGATTGTGAAGAAGCTGATCACGCGATTTGGGGAGAAGCTTACTATTCGAAAGATGATGCGGCGCGATGATGGCCAGTGGACAAGTCATGACATGCGTCCATACTGGAACAAGGCGACGTCAATGGCGAAATTAAGGCTGCCGGCAGGCAAGGTAACCTTTGAGGAGCTCATGCAAATTCAGATTGAGGAATGGACACGAGAAATCTCCCCAATCGTTGGGCTAAACGATTATTGGGAGTCTCTGCTTTAGGATATTGTGTATGCTTAATGGAGTCCTGTGGCTGATAAAACAAATTCATGATTTTAATTTTCGAATGATATACAGTAACTTATTAATATTCCCAGCGGTGTTTCACAACAAGAGCTACAGTATTTTCGTCCATATATTTGTCTGGCGTTAGCAACCCAGTTATACCGGCCAAGTTAGAAATGCCTCATAAACAGAGACTCTGTACTGTAATTCTTCCTTCATCCCGGCAAGACTGGCGTGCCTTGTGCCCGTAGATGCCCGTAGATGCCTGTCTGTCTATCTTGAAATCTCACTCCACTCATTAATAGCCAACACCACCAATTTAGTTCCAAGATGGCTATCATCTCCGACATGTTGCAACAGATCCATGGCATCTCTGTTCGGCCGCCACCCACGCGTATTGTGGAATATCAAACGTCTATTGAACCGCTCTTCATCTTGTAGCTGTTTCTCCCAACCATGATGATAGATGCTTGGTGACTCGTAGATATCCTCCCAGTCGATCATGCACAAGTCTTCCTCGTCATTCGTCCTGCTGTCGGGGACCTCCACTTTGAAAGATAACGTCGCCTCTCGTAGAGAAGGCATAGATCGCAGAGCCTTCGCCCAGCCCTTTAAAAGCGGCTGCATAGTGTCTTCATTGGGTACATTGCGAGTGAGTAAGTCTTCTTCGGGCATGTCACCAGTTCCTTGGTAACTCCAATTGCCCTCTTCTTCCATATCAAAGGGATCTGCGCCGTCTGTCGAATTGTCCGTGAATGGGTTAGGGATATGTTAGATTGGGTATGGGCAGCATCTGATTGGTCGCACCACCATCTATGGCCAAGTCTATTGTTGTTCCGGATACTGTCTTTGTCTCCTCTGAGCGAAGTTTCAACGTAGTAGCTAGGCTGTGTCGATCTTCTCTAAGGAGACCTGGGTATGGAATCTCAGCGCCATTAGCCTCCAGATATAAGGTCACAAGTTTCGGCATACGTGCCGCTAAATCAAGCGGGGCACTTGAAGTAGGCGTGCGCTCCCAACTCCCAAGCGTCAGGTGTGATATACACTTAAGCTGAGGCGGTGTATCGGGCCTTAAAAGATTGGTGCGCGAGCGGAGGTAGCGGTAATACCCTAACTCATCATTTTCTTCAAACAACAGCATTTCATTGTCGTCGGTCCTGGACGAATGAGCAACATCCAGCAAGCAAAGCCAGAGGTCCTTCAGGCCATCTAAGTGACGCAGCGTATCAAATAAACCATTCATATGAACGCTGAAGAGCTTGCTCACGGCCTTAGTCTCAGCAGGTCGTTCGAAGCGCTCAGACACAGCTGTGTCAATTGGAGGAAGAAGGACACTGTAACCAAGGTACTGCAGGAGACCTTGCCGGTTGGGCGTAAGGGTCTGCGCCAAGGTTTCGAGCTCCTCACTTTTAATATTTAGGCTTTTGAACGTACCGCGCTCGATAGCTACGTTAAACTTGTTGGAGATGGTGGCATATTGAGCTGGGCAGGGCCTGCTTTTGCGGCGTCCACTCCGCGTCTGGCCCTCCGGGCAGAAATGAGACCACACGGTCGATGATTTCTTGAGGTAGGCTATTCATTGTGATGGGAGGACGGTCAGACCTGGTTCGCTACTGTATGTAGGTAGGTGGAACCGCGAAGATAATAGTTAAGAATTGCTGCGTTTCTTCGAGTGTCGTCTGGCGCTTCCTTCCCGAGTTGGCAAACAAATGCAGGTACTGTACTTTGTACATATATAGTCACGCTAAATTGATCAGCGTTTCAAGATACTAGCTATTTATTAACTAGACAAGGCCTAAAATGGCATAGGACCAGAGTAATGAGGTTATATATTATGGAAAATGTCTTAAGTGGCACCCATATTATGCCAAATGTACCCATTGCGTCCTCCTTGACCTGCCTCCTTGCCGTTTCCAGACTTCCAATAACACTGCGAAGGTCATTCCCTCGGCTTCTGATGATGTCAGAAATCCTCTCGCTGAGTCGTATCTCATCTCTTTCCATGGACTTCACGCGATCCTCAAGCTCGTCCTTCCGTTGCCCATAGTCATATTTCTTACGGTAGTAGTCTTCCTTCAATTTTTGTTTCTTCTCCTTGATCTCGACTTTGTACTGTCTGTAGTCATCCTTCTTCTTCTTCCAGCCGAGCTCGATTCCTCCATCAACTCAGCTTGGCGTCGGCGTTCCCATTCGCCCTTGTCCTTTAGGTCGCTCTTCTCCAGCACACGAATAATCAGGAAATATACCACGACCTGGAAGACGCTTTCGACTAACGATACCAGCCGACTCGTAGCCGATGAGTTCTTATAAATGACAAGACACAGCGGGAAGGAGATCATAGAGGGCACACTGAAGATCCAAAGTGGAAGCCATACCAGACTACGACCATACTCCTGCGCATGCTTCAGCGTCAATATCACAGAAAAGCATGTCGATAGCAGCAGCCAGTCACTATTGGATACCATCTCGAAGAGATCTGTATCGTCCCAGGTAGGCGTTGCCGACTTGTCGCTGTAAGTCTTGTACACTGCTATGGCTTGGAAACAGGAGGCGATGAGGCCGAAGAATTGCCAATAGAATCAAGCTAAGTGAAAAGCAGTAGCCGATCTCCAACTATTTTCTGCTTTTCTTCTTACTTGGTTCTTGAGGAGGTTCGTCGCCCACCTCGGTTTGGGGTGTCTGTTCTGAGCGTCCTGGGACACGAGATGCGAGGTTTTCCCTATACCATTCCCTCCAGGAGTTCAGGATTGTCCTCCTGCATTCTCGCGGTTGTATCTCGGAAGGGAGTTACCGGAACCAGAATCTCTTGGTTTTTCTGCGGCTCTGTTCGTTTACCGCCTGGCCCTAAGCTCTGCGTGCTCTTTGGATAACAATCCAACGCCTGATGAGATTGAATCGTAATCTGAGGTAGCTGCTTCAAGTCCACTACGGAGCTTACTAAGGTACTGAAAGAAAAGGCCGCATAAGAGGACTCTCGCTGTTCCCTAGTCTCGTACCAGCAGAGCACTACCAGCATAGCCAGGAGCATTGCGGAGCTGACTAATGGCAGTAAGTCCGACACAGAAGTGAAGTTAAGGCGGACGTTTGACCACGTAAAGTAAACTGCCAAACATACGAGCATGGGAGCCAAAAAAATACGAGGATGCGATCTGACCTCCCAGAACTAGAACAGGCGGTACTCTATATGTCGTAGTCGGACGTGTCGATGTATCTAACCGGCTGCTCCTTGCCCTCGGTTCAACAGTGATGACAACAGGATCCTTTCCGTTGTACCCCTCGTCAGACTCAGACTGTTCATGCTGGGCTAGCGTAGGTGGTTCTGGACGTGGCCCAACAATAGAAATGCGCTTCGATCCAGCCGGAGTGACATGGAATAATGTCATCTGAACCAGGCTCTTCTTTGTAAAATCTGCGGCCGGCAAATTCAGATATGCGGTAGTACTAGCCGGGACATCGACCAGTTCCACTGGTTCCTCCTGTGCTTTCCAGATGCTCATCAAATGCGATACTGCTATTATGGTTGGCACTTGCCATATTGAGCTTTTCATTCACGGGTGTGGCGTCAGACACCTGGGATGCTCGAGCCTCGCGGCGCTTTCGTCCTGTTTAGGGAACCCTGCCAATCCAGGCTCGGGTAACCCTTCGTCTTTGCCAAATGATCTCCAATGCCTGTTCTTGATATGATTCCGTGCAGCATTTATGCGGAAGAGGACTTTGTCTCCTTGCTGCGAGAAACCACAACCTTTGATGGGACAGTGGTAGTTTATGAGAGGCGCTGGGGAGGGCTGATGGGCTCTTGAAATCCTTCGCTTGTTCATTTCGTCTTCAATATGAAGGCTGTTGGCGTATGGTATGGTGTTAATACCATCAACTTATTGTGGAATGACGAGGGGGCCTTCAACACGTTCTGGATAGCCAGCCTGGATTGGCCTCCAAGTGCACTTCCGACAGTGTATTTTGATCTGTTGAACCTGCGCGCTAGCCCTTCGCTTTTGGTAAAGATGCCTGCCATCTCCGGCCCAGGTAGGTCCGTTCCCTAAGCAAATTGCTTTCCATGGCACATCTTGACATGATTATTCGCTTCGGTCCTTCCATAAAGTACTATATTGCGTTGTCGGGGAAAATCGTGTGATAAGATTGGGCAGTGATATTTGATCGGTGGCTCGAGAGCCTTGCTAGTGCAAATGCGGACCTCGATTGGCCCATCCTTGGAAGTAACCGGCTTAGAGATTCGAGGAAACGACTTAAAGTTATTATGTCTTGAAGGTAGGTTATTGCGCCAGTTTTGTGGCTCGTTATCGACTGAGCCTTCTTCGTGCTGCAACTTATGGTTCCTACCATGCATTCAGGTCATTTCGCAGTGCTAGTTGTATCAAATAATGATCGCATGCCTCAGTCCGGGATCCCTTTTGGTTATCGCACTCATTGCAAGGATGGAAGTCGTTATATGTTCGTCCTCTGAGTCGTGGGAGTACACGCTGTCATCATCACGCTCATGAATATGGTCGCGTCGATGCCGATGTCTTCGCCAGATTCCTCGTTCTAGAATTCGTCGATCGTGGTTGTAGTTCTCTTGATGATTCTAGGAGGCACTTGGGTCCGATATGGGAACATAGGACTCTGCGGCGAATAAGGTGCCATTGTTGCGACTTGCAACTCGTAAAACAGAAACAATGAGCAAAAAGAGCTTCCAGAAAGGATATGCGTTCTAATCAGTTCACAGTAAATATTTAGGCGTCAAGGCTGTGCTGATGGTTGCCATGTCGCGCGTTCAACCCACTGGGGCTGTCGGCCGTGATGGCGCATCTTGAGGACCATCATTGGTCTCAGCACTGCTCGTTCACAAAGATGGGCGCAAGACATCCAAAGTAGACCTTCTTGTATCCATTACATGTCGATGAATTTAACATGAAATCGATAAGATACCATCAAAACAGCGAAGCATGCAGCAACCATTTAACACAAGCTTGTACTCATCTCAGCAATGTCACTGGCAAATGCCCACAAATTTACCTTCACAGGCACGGTATCTGTAGTACGCAAGGCTGATATATAAATCTCTTATGTCTTCATCATGATAAAACCCTACTCCTGACAAGAGACCCCCATTCAACAATAAGCCTTGGCATGGTAGCCAATCCATTTCCTTGACGCCTCAGTATATCCAGCTTCGCCGGTGGCCGATCCTGAACGCCAATATGCCCTGAAAAAAAGCCAAGGAACCGTCTAGTGAACTGGAGCACAAATGCAGCGTATACACAAATGGGGTGTAAGAGTCTCCAGCCACATCTTTTCATCTTCCAATCTTTCCTCAACCAGCTGGCTGCTATAATCATCGATCTGGCCATCTCCTTCTTAGTTGCTTCTTTACCATCGCTCACCACCATAGCACTGATTCGTCGGTGCTCTACTGACGTATGATGGCGAGGCGGTGTTGCCAGTGTGCTGCCTTTGCTGCGGCTCCTGCTGATAAGGATACGGGCTGGTATTCTCCAGCATCGGTGGGCTCTCCGCCCTCGCCACACCGTACTGATCATCTCTGGCTCCATCTCCGCCAAATCCTCTGTGATTGTAATCCCTGCTGTCTAAAGGTCCAGCAGGTTGTTGCTGAAGGCCATTGCTCGATATGTTGCTGAAGTTGCGCTCGACTGGGTACGGTCTCTGTCCTTGTCCAGATGTGAGGTTGCGGCTCTGCGAATAGGGTGTATTTCCAACTCCTCCGCCACCCCCAAGCACACCGAAGGCTCCGCCTTGAGGTTGGCTCATTGGCGACTCTACTTTATCCTGGTTCCATCCGAGGTTGCTTCCATTTTGTGGATTAAGCGAGTAAGGGTTGTCAAATGGCGTCTGAGAACTTCCGTACTGATCTTGTGGGAAGCTTGGATTATATGGCGCCGCCTGAGATGTCGGGTAGCCGGTGCCACGTCCTGCTCCATAAGGTGCGACGTTAGGGTTGGGAGAGTATGCGTCGTTTCCGTGACCATTGCGAGACTGGTTCGAGTTCTGACGATATGGCCCTTGCCCTTGGCCTGGTGTATGTCTTCCGTTCATCGCTCCTCCTGCCATTGCGCCTCCAACTAGCGCTGCGTTGCTGCTCGGGAATTGATTCTGTCCTCCGAAAGGCGAAACTGCTGGGCTGCCACTCCTGCTAATCGCTCCCGCACCACTCATCAGTGGCATCTTCTGTCCCGTGATGGGATCTAACTCATCCAGTGCTACTGCACCAACAGCAGGTGTTGACGTATCATTTTCAATGCTAATTTTCCTCTTCTGCGCCCCCCCCCAACTTGGCATCGGCGGCAATGCATCCTCATTCACAACCTTCGGCTCCACCGCCAACCCACCCGGTCCTGTCTCGAAAGTGGCAAACTTTGGTCGTCCATCGTCGAACGGCTCGGCCGGCGCTTGTCCCGGTCCCCATCCTGCATCTCCTGCACCACCACTCATCATAGTCGGATCGTGCATCCCTCCTGGCGCCTGGTAACCCTGCTTTGCGTTGCCGAATGCGGCCGGAAAGTATGGCTCGTCGAGGTGCTTGTGTTTCTTTCCGGGGTCGTCGCAACAACCGCAGCAGTTACCGCAGCATTTGAGGCAGGAGAAACAGGTGCAACAACAGGAGAGACCACAGCATAAGCAGCGGGCTAAGCACCAGATCACGGATATGAGGATGAGGCCACCGAGAATGCATGCTGCGATGACTGGCCATTTGCAGTAGGCTTCTGCCATGCAGTTGTCCCATCTATGTAGTGGTTAGTATGTGCGCAGAAATGGTCTAGGTCAAGGTGGGAGACGCACGATGAAAGGGTGGTCTTGATCCTGGCTCCTGTCTCCACAACGTCTCTGCCTCGAAGGCTGGAGAGCATGGCTCTATCGATGCGAGGCATCGTGTGAGTGTGGTTTCTTTGTGGCCAGTAAGGCCTATAGGTTTGTCGTTTCTCGTCCCTCTAGGACTAAATGGGAGCTTGCTAGCAAATATAGCTTGTGCGGTGCTGCAGTCCGTTCCAGTTAATTAACGCTTTTATCCTCGATTTGTTCAGCACCCAAGCTGATGGATGAGCCCCGTTCGATCGTCGTTATGTTCTTCTTGCGTTGACCGCAGATATAGTAGCTGAACGAGCTGAGGCGAATTGAAAAGTGCGAAAGTAAGATTCAAGGCTGTATCCTCTGTCGCAAATTGCAGGTAGTGAAGGAAATCGCACAAGCCACCAAAGTGATATAGCGAGCGACAGCAATAAGATAGTTCGCGCAACAATTCTGGAGAAACGAGTTTAAAGTCTGAAGACGAATTCAATGCGGCGCAATGTCTCCTAAGTCCAAGGCTGATCCGATCGCCTCCCGCTTGCACCTGAAATATGCTGCAAGCTCCTGTCTGCTCGGTACGTACCCACCACAGCCGAGCACAGCCTGCAAAACACGGAAGGTTGGCTATAAATACACAGGCTACGGAGAGCATAAAAGACAATACGTCGAGTGAGAAAGGCAACAGATAGGATGCAAGCAAACAAGCGCGAGCAAAAGCGAAATTGTTAACAGTGATAGCTCGTCATCAGCATTCTTGAACTGCGTGTAGGGTGGAGATTGGAGATTGTCCGGTTTCATGCCCGTGCCCCTGACTGGCACATGAAGGGCGCTGTGGGGATGTTTGACCCGCCAGGCACATTTCGATGACAGGTCACGTGGAACCCCAAGCCCAAGCTGTGGCGGATATGTGGAGAAGTTGTGGCGTTGACATCACGATCCGCTGACTGACGCGCTTGAAGCTGTGGTGCTTGGCATCCAGTTGATGAAAGGATGAAAACGACGAAGATGAAATGCAGTGAGCAGACCACGAGTGTTGTGGTTGCTACGAGTATTATTAATGGGAGCGATGGCTGAAAACATACACATGAATTCTTTCGTAAACATTTGCCAATCTAGAGCTGTTGCTGTTCATCCTAACAGAAGGTCCCTTGTGATACTAAAACGCTATCCAGCGAGCTACTGTCCAAGTTATCGTTGCCATAAAGTAAACGCGTGAAAATTGAGCACTTATATGTATCATTCTCATGCCTCCTTTCCTCTGCCATTAAAGTATCCGTAACCTCTCTCGCTTAATTCTGCTTATCCCGCCATAACTAACTTCCTGGGCTTTTCAGCGGATGATACCATCATTGCCGTGACCTCCCTTTCCTGGTGGTGGCCCTGGCGGTGGCGCGTACTGGTTGCCTCCCTCTGTTCCTGGGTAATAGGCCTGCTGTGGCTGCTGCAACTCAATACCGCTCTGCTGTCCATAATATCCATTGTTCTGGTTGTAACTCTGAGTATGCGGTGGAGAGTATGGTGGGACTGGCTGGAAGTTTGGATCATAGCCTCCGGCCTGGGCAGTTGGGTTATTATATGCGTTGTTGTATGCGTCGCCGTTATTGTTGTTGTTGTTGTTGTTGTAGGTGCCTTGCTTGCCTCCTAACCAGCCAGTGCCGAAGCGAGGCGAACGACCACGCTTGCGGCGGCGACGAGCGTTGATGCAGCTGTGATATTGTTAGAAAAGATAACTATACTTACGAGGAGGTAATGTTTGACTTACGAAAACATGAAGAAGACGAAGATGAAGAACAAGACGATCAGGACGAGTGCGACCCAGCGTCCCCACTGGTTCCAGCGGCTGTTCTCGTAACAGTAGTTGCCTCTGCGGTAGGTACCGGCTTGACATCCTCCAGATCCGGAATTTCCACGCTTTACGATTTCGCTGACGGCCTCAAGAAGTGTTGGTGCCATCTTGACTGTTGTTGTGATGTCTTTGATGAAGATCCGCGCTGTATCGCGACTAAGTGGTGGTCGGCACAATCAAGTGTTGTATGACGTCTTTGTCGTGAAGTACCTCGATGTAATAAGTGAAGCAGTATCAGACCTTGTCCTGAATCCACTATCTAATTATGAATGCCACCGGTAAAGTTTGATTTCAATACTATTGCTCTAGTTCGAGTGTTTTGTTGGTGGGCCGAAGAAGTGATGATAAATAGGTCGGACGATTTTGACTTTACGTTGTCATAGGTGGCTGTGCTTTTTCTGGCTTTGACGCTAGTATTTTGCTTGGGAGCTGAATACAAATCTCTTGGTGCGAAGTTCACCAAAAATGAATAGAGCTTGGCCTTATGTAAGATGCTGCGTAGCGCTTGATTTGTATTTCGATCTCACTCTGTATGGCGATCGATATCAAATATCGATATTCAAAGTTTTAGGTCTTGATGTGCAATGTGTAAATCCATATGTTTTGTGGACCCAGCTGTCAACTGTCAAAACGCCCAGGGGTCCTGTGGCGTCATCGGCCTCCTCCATCTTTTGCTGCCGATTCTGACAACGCCACAGCGAACTCGTGCTCCCCACGCAATGAAGTCGAGGATTTGATGGTTTACAGCTTGAGTTGATAAATTATTTCAAATAATCTTATGAGAGGTAGCCCGAAATATCAGTATGAGAGCACTTGGTGATTTGAGCCCTTGCGGCGTACGTTCAAACTGTGCCCAATGTGGTTAACATCCCTTCTGCCCGTCATTCTATGCTTGGAGTTGCCCTGCGCTTCTGAATCTTAACTGCTCCGCTCACCTGTGATAATTGAAGAGCCCACTTTAACCGGTTGCGAGCAATCCACAGAGTGAGCTGGACCGTTTGGAGGTCCGGTTGCCAATGCATGCAGGAGTCCAACATTCACATTTCGGATTAAGATAGATACTTCACAAACGTTACCGTGTCTACCTACGCTGACGCGGGAGAGAGGTCTGGCCCTTCAAGCCCCTTCACCATTCATCAACGCCATATCTATGCTGTTAAAATTGACAAAACACCTCGCTTGAACAATAAATCCGCCAAACGAACTCTGTCAATCAGAACATGCGAATTCTGCCTCTTACGCAGATTCGCCCCAGAAGTATCACCAATCCTTGTGTCTGTCGTCACCGATTGTCATCTCTTTATGCTCAGTACTGTCGCTTCATCGTAGCTCTCCACGAGCGCCGGCTCACTGCGCGCCCCAACCCCAGTCTCTCTCGCGTGAGCAAGTAGACTTGCACTCCTTCAAAGGCCACCGTTCACTCCTCACTTATTACTCCTCGCCACCAACCACTGCAACACCGCATCCAGATTCGTCTCCTCCTTCGCACTAATCCCATAACAACTAACCTCCCTATGCGCCACCTCCTTCAACCCCAATCTCTCAATCAATTCATCAACGCCTAGACTGCCCTCCAGATCATTCTTATTTCCCAGCACCAACAACGGTATTCCATCCAGCACCGGCTTTTGCAGTAAGTTGTGCAGTTCCTCTTTGGCGACAGGCAGCGCCTCGACATCGGCACTGTCGACGATGAAGACTATGGCGTTTACGCCCCGACAGTAGCGCTCCCACATTGTGCGGAAACGGGGTTGGCCGCCGAGATCCCAGCATTTTAAGGTTACGTGGCCCCGTTGGACGCGCTTCATGTTGAAGCCTACTGTTGGTATGGAGCTGTGGGTGTGTTAGCGCAAGACATGGGTTGAGGTGTCGCATGGGAGAGACTGCCGCCGAAAGATAGCGGCAGCGTAGAGAAGGAGGAGTACATGAGAGCTTACTCGACGGTGAACTCGCCGCCCTGGAATTCATTAGCTCCCGGTCATTACAAGGTGCGCATAGATGTGGAACAACTTACTGCAAGGACGCGCAGGAGAGATGTCTTGCCGGCATTCTGTAAACCGATCATGGTTATGTCCATCTCGGTCGCCCTGTATGCGCAATTCTCTGTTAGCCAAAGCTTTGCGCGACACGACAAACGGGTCGTGCTCCATCGTCGAGGTGTAGCCTGGCTGGATGGACTCGAGGCGTCCATTTCGCAAGCAAGTAGTAGATGGCGTACGCACCAGAATAACCGTAGAAGGTAGTCGTACATTTTCTTGAAGAAGCTCGCCATATTGGATGAAGCGGTCTTCCCAATACTGCCGTTGTGTTGTCGGTGGTCGTCAAACTTTCGGATCTTGTTGTTGTGCTTGGACCTGTTTCGACGAGGCTGTCGGACGCAATGCTGAACGTCTCAACGTTGCAGAGATAGCAGAGCTACTGAGTGCTTGATGGTAAGTAAATGAATGGAAACAATGAGCAATGAAGCGAAGTCTTTGATGGAAAAGTGTATGAATAGATCTTGGTTTCTTTGTTTTTGAAGTGCCACGATGAATGAGCCGTCCTCCACGGTGACGACTAAGCTCTGCGAGATCACGGATGCGCAGGTAGCGATCGGAGTACCCGCTCAGGCGCCGCAGGGCCCAGATTGTGGGTAGCACAAAGGTGGCTCAAGAACGAAGCTGATGAGAGGGCAATATATATCACGAGCTTCGCACAAGTACACCTTGTGCAAGTCAGCGCCAGAAGTGTTCTGTTGAGTATTTTGGCGCAAGCTCATGGGCCTCAGATGCTGGGCCTTCAGCGTTTCAGCACGATGTCGTCAGGCTGGCCAGCCTACGCTAAATGCGGGTTAGTGTCTTGTCCATCACAGGCCCTGACATTGATAAGCCCCGATAAGTCACGTGTAGCAGATACTAGCGCCAAAATTATTATTTAGAAGCCTTGAGCATTTTGGCTGGCTGGGCCGACGACGAGGTACGGGTGTTCTGAGGAATTGCTAGCCACCACAATGTAAGTCGCAAACCAAATTCCCTGCCCAAATGTTTAACTACATGCTTTTGCGCAGAATCTAGTCGGCTTGAACCGCGCTCATATATTTGTAGCAGATTCATAATGGCGCCCGCAACTTCGAAGAAAGGCGGAACCAACACCAAATGGTCGTCTGAATTCGATACCCTCAGACGTGAAGACCTTTTCCGCAACCCTCCAACGGATCATTCCGCATATCCAGCTTTGAAGGCCGCGCTCGAGCCACATATCAACTCGTTCAACGCCAACTTCGAGACGGACGGACTTATCGCCCAAGGTCTCAAGGATATCGGCACCAAGACCTTCCTTGATGGAGACGACAGACTGCCACCGGCAGGAAAGAACAAACTCCAAATTAGGATAAAGGATGTTTTTGTCGAGAAGGCGCAGTTACCGGCATCCAACAAATACTCGACCAGGAATCGCCACATTCTCCCAGCAGAGTGCAGAGAGCGTCATGCCACATACAGAGGAAAGCTGAGCGCAAAGCTCGAATATAGGATAAATGGCGGAGATCCAGTGGAGTTTGTCAGGGAGCTCGGTCAAATGCCATTGATGTTGAAGGTATGAGGATAACTATCTGGGTTACGAAGAGCTCAGGACTGACTACCGCTTAGTCCAACAGATGTCACCTCGAGGATAACTCTCCAGCACAACTCGTCGCAAGAAAGGAGGAGTCCGACGAGCTCGGTGGATACTTCGTTGTCAACGGTATCGAGAAGCTCATCCGTCTTCTCATTGTTAACAGACGCAACTTCCCAATGGCCATCGAGAGACCTTCATTCAAGGGCCGTGGAGCAACTTATACCCCATTCGCCACCTTAATTAGATCTGTCCGCCCAGATCAGACTTCGCAAACCAACGTCCTGCATTACCTCGATGACGGCAATGTCACGTTCAGATTCTCGTGGAGGAAGAACGAGTTCTTGGTGCCAGTTATGATGATCTTGAAGGCATTGGTTGAGACCAACGACAGGGAGATTTTTGAGAGAATTGTTGGAGCACAAGGATCGAAGGGGTCAGATAACACTTTCTTGACTGATCGTGTGGAGTTGTTGTTGCGCACATACAAGGCATACGGCCTCTACACCAAGTCAAAGACCCGCGCATATTTGGGATCGAAGTTCAGAGTCGTTCTCCAGGTTGACGAGACTATGTCCGATTTCGATGCTGGCAGCGAGTTCTTGCGCAGAATTGTTCTGCCGCATCTCGGAAACGTCGATGTTACTGAGGCACAGGATGCCGAAAAGTTCCAGATGTTGCTTTTCATGATCCGCAAGCTTTACGCTTTAGTTGCCCGAGACTGTGCTGTCGACAACCCTGATGCTGTCCAGAACCAGGAAATTCTTCTCGGTGGATTCCTCTTTGGAATGATCATCAAGGAGCGTTTAGACGACTATCTGAACACCGGTCTCCGCCTGGGTCTTCGCGAGTATACCAGGAAAAATCCCGAAAACACCTTCGACTCGGAGGCGTTCCAAAAGGACTTTCCAACCAAAGTTTTCGCCAAGTTGAACGAGAATGTTGGAGGAGCATTGGAATACTTCATGTCGACTGGTAATCTCATTTCGCCAACTGGTCTTGATTTGCAGCAGACATCCGGTTTCACCGTTGTTGCTGAGAAGATCAACTTCTTACGCTTCATCTCCCATTTCCGCATGGTACACAGAGGTTCTTTCTTCGCCCAGTTGAAGACTACGACCGTCCGTAAGTTGCTACCAGAGTCCTGGGGGTTCCTGTGCCCAGTTCATACTCCCGATGGATCTCCTTGTGGTCTGCTCAATCATCTTGCGCACAAGTGTAAGATTCTCACACACGACGTCGATGTTTCGGCCATCCCAGCATTAATAACCGATCTTGGTGCTGCCGGCTTCACTTCCGCGTCCACCGAGGAGTCTGTCGTTATTATGCTCAACGGTAAGATTCTGGGATGGTGCACACCAAAGCAGTCGAAGAGAATCGCCGATACCCTTCGTTTCTGGAAGGTCGAGGGCACTCACAACGTGCCAGTCGAGCTTGAGATCGCCTACGTCCCAGGCTCCAACGGAGGACAGTATCCAGGTGTCTACCTCTACTCCGGCCGTGCTCGTATGATCCGTCCAGTCAAGTATTTGCCACTTGATAAAGAGGATTGGGTTGGCCCACTCGAGCAGCCTTTCATGTCCATCGCAGTCAATGAGCAGGAAATCGAGTCCGGCGAGACGACTCACGTCGAGTTCGACCCAACGAACATCCTCTCTATCCTCGCCAACATGACTCCTTTCTCCGATTTCAACCAGTCTCCGCGTAACATGTACCAATGCCAAATGGGTAAGCAATCCATGGGAACGCCGGGTACCGCCCTCAGGTATAGAACCGACAACAAGTCCTACCTTCTCCAGACTGGGCAAACTCCAATTGTCCGCGCACCCCTTCACAACGACTATGGCTTCGATAACTTTCCTAACGGTATGAACGCCGTTGTTGCCGTCATCTCCTACACCGGGTACGACATGGACGACGCTATGATTATCAACAAGTCTGCGCACGAGCGCGGCTTCATGCACGGAACGATCTACAAGGTCAAGAAGGTTGATTTGGCCGAGGATGGATCGAAGGGTCGCTCGTCAAAGAACATCATCAAGCTCTTTGGTTTCGCACCAGGCTCTGAGATCAAGGCTGAGGATAAGGAGCTCATTGACGACGACGGATTTCCATACATCGGCCGCTTGGTCAAGGAGGGTGACAAAATTGCCGCCTGGCACTACGTTACCCGTGACGTTGCCGGAAACCTCGTCAACAAGGATGGCATCACCCACTTTGAAAAATACAAGGAGGGCGAGCGTACCTTCATCGAGCAGGTTCGCGTCATTGGCAACGAGAACGGAAATGAGCCAGCACAGTTGATCTCTATCAAGTTCCGTGTTCCACGTTCCCCTGTTATCGGAGACAAGTTCTCCTCCCGTCACGGACAGAAGGGTGTCTGTTCGCAGAAGTGGCCACAGATCGATCTCCCATTCTCGGAGTCCGGTATCCAGCCAGATATTATCATCAACCCCCACGCTTTCCCATCTCGTATGACTATCGGTATGTTCGTCGAGTCCCTGGCTGGTAAGGCTGGTGCTCTCCACGGTCTGTCGCAAGACTCCACTCCATGGAAGTTCGACGAGGAGAACACGGCTGGTAACTACTTCGGCCACCAACTGATGAAGGCCGGTTACAACTACCACGGTAACGAGCCTATGTACTCCGGTATCACCGGCCAGGAGCTCCACGCTGATATCTACCTCGGAGTCGTCTACTACCAGCGTCTTCGTCACATGGTTAACGATAAGTTTCAGGTCCGTACCACCGGACCAGTTACCTCCTTGACCGGTCAGCCTATCAAGGGTAGAAAGAGGGGTGGTGGTATTCGTGTCGGAGAGATGGAGCGTGATTCCCTGCTTGCTCACGGAACTGCTTTCTTGCTTCAGGACAGATTACTCAACTGCTCTGATTACCAGAAGGCCTGGATCTGTAAGGAGTGTGGATGCTTTTTGTCCGCCCAACCTACAGTCTCTGCTTTCGCACCCAGAAAGGTCGGTACTGGCGTTGTCAGGTGTAGACGCTGTGCGGTCAAGGTCGATGGCTTTGTTGCTGACGGCGAGATCTGGGAGGATGGAGAGGGTGAGAGCTGGGTTGGTGGTGAGGACACCACTGTCGTCGCTGTTCCAGGTGTTCTTAAGTACTTGGATGTCGAGTTGGCGGCTATGGGTATCAAGCTGAAGTATAACGTTGAGCCATAGACGGTGAGACGATACTGAAGCTGTATGAGAAAAGATGGAACGAAAATGCTTATAGGGTGTTTATGGCAGGCAGGAGTTATGAATGTGCCTCGCGAGCTGAGCATATAGATGGGCGTCTTGGAAATTTGTAGATATCTTTGTGTAACATTATGGAAAGTGTGCTCATTACTCGTCGCACGTTTCTTGAGTACCGAGGTGCAACGAGGACAAGACAAAGGCAGCGATTAGACCTCGAAGCCTACCATACCTCCATTCATAGCAGGTCTTGCTCTCGACTGACGCAAACTCCATTCAAAAGCTAATCTCAAGCATTCATGTTCACCAACTCACAGATGCAACTCGACGATGATAAAAGCAGAGCCAAGCATAACCTTATTTTCCGGCTAGCAGACGCAAACAACAACCCAATCCTCATAGCAAGCAACTCACTATATACACCTACCCACGAACACACCCTCATAGACGATGTCCTTCCTCCTCAACCTTTTCACAGCCTCAAAAGAGGAACGCGGGCGTTCCTATAACCCAACCAGTTACCAAGAGTGGGCACGCTGTGCAAATCCCTCATGTTGCTGAGGCTTCTGCTGTCTTTTATCGGCAGGCTGAAGCGTCTTCAATCGTTTTCTCCGACCTCCAGCGAGCTTGGCAACGAACCTCGGATTTAGAGGCCAACGGTGGCACCACAGTTGAGAGCAGCGACGGAGGAGCTCGTGTAGATGGCTGGAACGACGGAAGGAAAACGATTGGGGAACTGGGGATCAGAGGCCGTGGAAATTATTTTACGCGAGCGTATTATAAATGCGCACATAGGTATTCGATTTGGTACGTGAATTGTTGTCATTTGACATAGTTATCGGAGGTCTGTCCTGGAGGCAAGACGTGGTGCGGAGATTGGTAAGGGAGACGAGAAGAGGTTAGCGTTCAAGGTTGTGTTGGACCTGAGCTGGCTCTCGGTGGTCGTATGGCAGGCAGGCGAAGGTTGGTGTTGGTTTGAGGGGAGACTTGGGAAGAAGCGGATGAATTTCGGGAAAGAGCCATGAAGTACGGTGGTTTACTTCTTACTACTCCGTACCCCGTGGACAATGAAATCGGCTTTACTCTGGCGCCTACTTTCATGTGAAGTTTGCCTCCTAGTCGTTTGGTCGGTTGGTTGTTGGTTGAAAGTAATCTGTTAGCCTGAGTGTCGATCTCACATTGGTGCCAATTGTGTCAACTGTGGGAATTGTCGCCTTGGCGCACTAAAAATAGCGCTCCCAGCCTACCTGGGCTAGATGCGCCTGCCCACAAAAAGCAAACGACCGCGGTAATCTTCACTCTACTCAATCATAACCAAACTATCAAATCGCAAGCGCCTGTTAACCATTTCCATCCTCAACTCCATGCAAGAGTCAAAGCTCATTCTTTCTTTCTCTGTTTCTATGCTCAGCCTTGTCTCCGCCACCCTGCGCTCTTTCTCGCTTAACAACAGGCATTCCCCGTCTTACCACCCTTCTCCGGCCTCTGCTGGGATGAGCTGCACTTGTGCTTCGGCGTGACCCCAGCCGCACGCAAAGCTATCCATGTACATTCGGTCCAAAAGCATCGCAAAAGCCAACCGCAGCTGCCTTTGAAACACACCAATGTGTGGTTCGTCCCTCGCTTCGCTTATCGCGAATGGTGAGCCATGCTCCGTACGTAATTCATGCCGTTGGAATGTGTTGGTCACAGTCGAAGGAACCGCAAGCTGCGGTTGGCAGGCTATCGACTGGCCGCCTCAATGCGACGGCATCGGAACCGTTGTCTGCCAGTGTCGACAAATAATGTGCGACTCGCAATGCTCAGCTCGGACGTGGTACCGCGACCTCTTTACTCCGCAAGCTATTCCGATCGAGGCTCAGCCGCCACATCTCAGGCTCAAATCCAGAACAAATAAACGTTTCGCGGCCTAACAGCACTTTTCACCTCATGGTCTTTCGAGCCTCTGAGCGAGAAGCCTCGCATGGCCTTCCAAGCGGCGGCCAACAACCAACGCCATGTGTCGCATTTCTCCACGTTTAGTTATTGTATGCGGAAAGATGCAGTCTTTGTGCTCGTGGCGCATTTGTGAGCTGCATCTGCGATGCATGAGCACACCACGCCATTGAAGGTGTGCTGGCCCACTCGCTCGAGATGAGCGTCTAAGATCTTGCCGAAGCTGGGGTTGACTTATAAGTCGCAGAGTTCCTCTCCGCTCTTCTCGTCTTTTGACTTTTGTTCTTTTCGCTTTTTTGTGGCCACGTCGAGATAATCTTTTGCTTTGCGATTGCTTGAACACAATTGAGTCTCATTATCTTTCCACTGTTTTAGTTCTCGAACATCGCATTATCATCAAGCTTTCTTCTATATCAGATACGGCGTTACCGTTTGGTCAAGCAGAGATCGTTGTACGTTACTCGGATATGGCAGGTCCAACGAGCGACGATATATGGGCAAGGTTGGCCAAAAATACCGGTCCGCAAGACACACCCGCTGAGGAAGATGCCAAGGAGTCCGCAACCACTGCATCGTCTTCAACATCAACGCAGCCAGTATCAACGTCGCAAGGAGATCCCAACAGCCCTCGTCCTAGCCCAGTGCCGCCAACCGCAACTTCATCGAGCGCAGAATCTGAATCCACATCAACTACATCCACAATCAACACAGTGACTGATAAAATAAAAAACGCAACGTCCCGCCTTCCCCCTGAGTTTTCCTCTGGCGGTCTCCCTCTAGCGCCCATAGTCAGCCCAGGGGCTAACGGAATAGAGGACACCAACACAACAGACCCCGTTCGCTCTGAGAGTTCCTCTGGCGGTCTCTCCGCAGGTGCAAGCGGCGGAATAGGTGCCGGCGCCGCCGTAACAGTCATTGCCGTTCTCGCCCTTATCTTCTTCATGATGCGTCGCCGCAAGAAGCGTACTCGTGTCAGCTCAGCAAGCTACGACACCTACGTCGGAGAAGGCAGCTGCATAGGCGATCTCAGAGAGAAGGGGGTCGGCGTCGCTGCTATACCGATGAACTCCAGCTCGCCAGCATCAGCACATGGAGACGACACGTTTGTCTCGCCACTCACCAGAGGTGGCACGAACAGAAGTCGTCATGCGCCGTTGAATGGCAATAGCATGTCTCGCAACGGGGCAGCTGCGATTGAAGGGGATACGGAGCCGGTGACGAGGAAGCCGGTTGGTGTTGGTGATGGCGAGGAGCCATTGAGGGAAAGACAAGGCGGTAGAAATAGTGTGCCGGCGCAGAGCCATGTGCTTGATGAGGATGAAAGGGCGAGGTGGGAGGAGGAGGAGAGGATACTGGATGCGGATATTGCGGAGGCAGAGCGTCAAGGAAGGTTGGTCTAAGAGCAAACCAGCAGTATATAGGCATGTGGGGGACCGATGAAGAGGATTTGCCGAGTGGCGTTGTGCGGGTTTTGATATGAGCTATCGACATAACAACACGAGTATATCGAGTGATCAATAACCTTTTCTGGGTTCCCAATGTACGAAGCCTGGCCGAAGGTGTGCATATTTTAGTTTGGTTGCGTGTGCATTTCTCCTGGGAACCTGAAGATCCTTTCGGTTTCTTTCCGTGTCACCCACTTGTTGTCACCTCGGCCGCGTCTGTGTGTTTGTTTTCACTCTTTGGGCATGTGTGTGTCAACCAATTCGACAGGGATTTATACGCGCTTCGAGCATGACCGGCTATTCGAGACTTCATAACAGAGCGCTCAGCTCAGAGACCTGTTAGCGTCAACTACGACTATATACCCATGCGCAGCATTGCCTCATAAGAAGCCGCCAAAGCAGCCTGTTGTCGAAATCACGGCGGCTGTGCCAAGAGCCACCCGCCAATCTGCCGCCAACGCTCGCGAATCTGCGGACGCCCGTGGATCTGCGAGTACTCGCTTTCGTGGAGTTAGTGGCCGTGGTCGAGGGTAATCTGTTGGCAGAGGCAGAGGTGGACGCAGTGTTGCCCGCGGAGCTGCCAGTGGTACATCTCGTGGTCGCGGTCATAGTGTTGGCGGCGGAGACGACTGCAATGGTACCCACGACGATGGGAAGACGATGATGTTGACGAAGTCGGCAGCAACGATCCTAGCCAGAGCGATCCTAGCACGAGTCTGAAGCCCAGTCCCATTCCGACGAGGAGGATGAGGGAGAAAAGGGCGAGAAAAAACCTGTTCTAGGCCGCCGTCAACGCTCCGAGTCGCCAGGCGAACGTCGTGCCGCCAAGCGTCAGAACTCGTTTCTTTCCACGCACATGAGAGACGAAGTCAGAAGATTAAGAGAGGAAGTCAAGGACAAAGATGCGGATGTTAAGGCCAAGAAAGCCCAGCCGGAGATCAGACGCGCATAATTCTCCACTGGCTTCGAGGCGTTCCTTACTCCAGAAGGCAAGATCAGTTGGCTTTGCTGAGGCTCGACCAGCCAAAAGTTGACCACCATCTCCTTAGCCATACTTGTTCCAGGGCTCAGCTCCATCATCGCCACAGCGACAGACCGTGGGACGAAGTGGACGCCCAACCCACCACCGCTACACACCCGTGTCCTTGGAACTCAAGACGCCAAAGCTATGCGCGAAGCTGCCCAAGTTCAATCACAAACACAGAGGCGGATGCTTGCGTTCGCGCTCCAGCCGCTCAAGGAGGAAGTCGTCAGGCGCCAACCCGGTACCAGGCTCTTGTGCAAGACCTGGAGCTCAACCCACCACCTTCTCCGGATCGTCGTCCCATGGGTCGCCGTGGTCAGCAGGCCCTTCTTTCTCAGCTCTCCACTGCCTAATGAGGGTTTTTCTCAACCTGACTTTAGCTCGCCTGAGTAAAGCTCTTGGTAGATTCACTATCAAATAGCAGTCCGCCTTTTGTCTCTTCACAGCGTCCTTCAGTAGCTCTATGAGAGCAGGATGCACTTCACTGCAGCGAAATCGCTTAGACAATAGTTGATCGCGAGCAACCATTACCCTACTGGAAAAGTAGGGTAGTCAATGCCATAACTCCTATAAGGAGTCTTCTACCTCACTCCTGTGATATCAAGTCGGGCCTCCTTTGTCTTGTGACAGCTTCCCGTGCCACCTTGACATCATGTACATCTCCACAACATCACAGCCAACTGTAGCAAAAGAATGACCAGACTGGGGTTCGATCCCAGGACCTTATCCGTGTTAAGGATACGTGATAACCAACTACACCATCCGGCCTTATCGGGCAGCCGTCAACGTCGCCGCATCGCTGCGACGGCCACATTCGGATACCCGTCCTTGCCCCCATTCGGAGTTGAACCGAAGACCTCGTCATTACTAGTGACGCGCTCTACCACTGAGCTATAGGGGCCTTGATACTTATTGTTAGCTATTTATATATATTAAACCCAAAATTGTGGAGTGCGAAGGCGCCGGAGATGAGGTGTAGTTTCAACTTGGTCGGTCTAGGCGGGGCGGCCGCACGAAAACTTTAAAACTTCATTATGGTGTCGAAACTTTGATTAAAAAGAGAACAAGTGACAGCCGCAAATGGCTACTCATTATGAAGAGAGTTACATTATTACCGAAACCATCAACTCCAAAATCAATCCCAAAGCCGTCTCTGCAACTTTCGTGGTCGTCAACACCGCCGTCCGTGCGCCGCCCTAACAGGCCTCCATCCCGCCTCGGCATTTCCGGCCCAAAACCCTTCAAAATCTCTGCCACAACACCATGTCCCCATCACATAGAGCAAAAGTTGAGCATCCTCATGCGAGGAACTCGGGTATTGAGCCCGAGGCGGGGCTCGAACCCGCGACCTTGAGATGATCTTAATCTCTTCCCGATTGGGAAGGTGGTAAGAGTCACACGCTCTACCGATTGAGCTACCCAGGCGGGTTTTGTTGTTGGTCGGAGGCGAGCAAAGTTTATGAAACATCCCGTGCCTTGTGGGGCGGATTTATTGACTTTTTCTGTGTTCTGGGATCCAATATTTGGCTCGTGGTGGCAGAGATATTAGGATCAATGTTTCCAGCGAAGCCGGGTGAGTCCTTGCAGTACTCGCAGATGTAGGACCGTGTACTCAAGAAGGTCGCCAGCTTAAAATCAGAAAACCTTACGCAACGATGGTCCCGACGATTATTCAGGGAGCCTGAGGTGAGTCGTCAGTACTCCCATCCCATTTAGGAAGTGAAGACTGCAAAAGAAGACGAACAGGTGCCAAGGTCAAGCTCACACTTGGGGACGAGCAACATGGCTTATAACTTATAGGTTGACATGTTGTATACTGTGGGGTTTGTAAGATTACGATATGTGGACCCGTCTGAGCCTTACACGCACTCGACTGAGCTTGTCTGTCATTTTTAACCTCCCACCTCTACTTCATCTGTTCTCGGACATCTTTCTTTTGAGATCAGCGTCGATCTGCCCACCAAGGCCGCTTTCAAGTTTTCGTGGGGTCATCAAAGAGGCCCGTCCAAGTAAAAAAATTAGCCTTCCACTTCCCAAAACTTTGCTGCTCCTCACCATGACCAACCCCCATGCTCAACAACACAATCAGCAAAACAGAACACTCTCCGAAGAGAGACCCGGGTATTGAGCCCGAGACGGGGCTCTCAACCCTCGACATTGAGATGATCTTTAATACTCTTCCTGATCGGGAAAACCAGAAGAAATGGTAAGAGTCACACGCTCTACCGGTTGAGTTACCCAGGTGTACGTATTTGATACACTCACTCGCATAAAAGGGCTTATGTGAGTCTCATTAACGTTGTTCAGCAAGAGTAAAGGCAGCGGATTCTAAAGGTCTTAACTCCAAGTTATTGTGGTTAGGATGGGTTAAGTCGACAGTAAACTCGAGGCGTTCATTCACTCAGCAAGATCGATAGCAACGAGAATAGCAAGCAATCAACCAATTATTTCGTCCACACGACCTACTTTTTTATCTTTCAATCCTACCCAGCAATTGGCATCCTCTTCACAAAACCCTCTCGAGCAGATTAATATTTCGGTTCAAAATCAGCACCTTTATTTCTTACGTTGTTCTGTTCGAGTAACTACGAGTATTGCCAAGCCTTTTCGGTCGTTTTTTTCCAATTGAATTAATATTACAATTAGGGTCTTCTACCATCACGGGTCTGATAGTTCAGTGGTAAGGTTTCTTGCTTTATCTTTTCATGTAAGTGAGAATGGGTTTATTGTTCTCGGTTTCGTGATTTTGGTGTTTTGGTGGTCACGTGTGGGTGGTCTCCGTCGGTCACTGATTCGGATTTTACATCAACGATTTAATCGATTCCGTTTCCTGTTTTTGTTTTCCAATTTACTTTGTCACGTTTATATTTTCACGTTTAGTGTACACGGTTGTCGATATTGGACCGCTCTCGTCCTGTTCATGATGTGACCCACGTACACCTTGCACCCGTGTTGTGACATATCACTTGAGGGCATCACCAGAGAGACCTCCTACTCGCACGGGATTGAAGCCGAAAAATTTGCTCGGAAGGAATCGGCATAAGAGATGTTTGCTCCTCTATGGGATAGCAAACATTTGTAACAGATTACCCCGCTTGCACACCACTGAAGTTGGGTATTTATATAGCACTCAGTACGTAGCGATTATAGCAGTTAGAAAATAAAGTAAGCTTTGAAGTACTTGATTCAAATATACCAGTAATTGCCAATTTACGAATTCCAACAACCCACCGATATACATCCTTGCATAACTTTCAAATGTACCACTCTCGTCCACTTTGCTTTAAGCCATAGAGGGATGTTTTCAGCTTTAAAACCTTTCCCGGTGGACAATCTACCCTTTTTGGCGGCCTCATATACACATCCGCATGTAATTTAGAGCTAGGGGTAGGAGCTAACAACGTTTACTTGGCGTATACTCAGATCCTCGTGCGCCGCAATGGCAAGCAGTACTCGTAGCGAGTCGCTTCTCATTGTAGGAGAGAACAATTCTAGAAAATCATCCCCATATACTTGGCTAAAGCCTTGCGCTGTTAAGTGTGCTTTGAATTTGTCCAATTGTCC
>RCNJ01000260.1_pt1 | contig 31405 bp, 35 predicted proteins | sample 2041171 | NCBI WGS metagenome assembly RCNJ01 (sample SAMN09708213, study PRJNA481090) | feces metagenome | biome: feces | host: Pygoscelis adeliae | place: Antarctica: Rookery Lake | collected 2010-03-01 | reverse complement strand
AAAAGTTCTCTCCTCGGCCGTTTTCACCTTTGCGTGCTCATGGCTCTCGGTTGCTGGAGAATGAGTTGCCTGGACGCTTGAGCTAGACACATCTCCACCAAGATCCTCTCCTCTCTCATCCCTCTCAAGCACAGACGCATCTTGCATTGGGTCATAAAGGATGGACTCTTGAGAGTGGGCCCAACTCCTGGTTCTCAGCCGATTTTGCCTCGCATCAGCCGCCTCTTCAGCTCTCCTCTCATGGACGCTGACAACTTTGTCGTGGTCATGTTCTCCAGGCGCATTACTCTCCGCTGGTTTGGACTCAGCGTGCTTCCTCTTCGGCTTCAGGTCCTCGACCCATTTGCCGACCTGAAGTTTCGAAGTCGTAGTCTCGGTGGCGTCGATCGCGGAAGTTTGCTTGGTAGTCGTCTGTTCTTCTGGGATGGAATGCGCCTTCGGAAGTTCGTTGCGTGTTAAAATCCTGGTTGTGACATATGGCCGGCCGCTGCAAAGTTGCGCTGTCTTTTGAGCCGTTTGGAGAGCTTCATGAAGAGTCGTGGTTGAGCCCTCATCAACACCAAGATCAGCGTTGTCGGAATGAGCAGTCATCGTCGTGCTCGCAAAAGGCTCAAAATCTCTCCACTTCTTAACAGTACGGTTTGCAGTAGATAGACCATAATCTGCTCTTTTACTTTGTGCATGCCGAGTAGGATTCCAATGTTGCTCATGAGTTTCCGCATTTTCGTCTCTTTCAAGCGACTTCGGGGTTGGAGGAGCAGGCCATATCTTCTCCTCCCGCCCCTTATCTTCCTCGTACTCATCCAGCATGTTCTTAATCTGTGCCGAGAAAAACGGGAAGTGCTGATCCATGTTCGCCAAGTCAACTGGTTCCATGGTCACCTCAAGATCCCTATGATTTGCAGGCTTCCCATTATCGGTCCTGTTCGAGACGGTCGGCCTTCCAAGATTTGATGGATGGAATTGAGAAGTCCATTGCTTGTCCGCATCTTCAAGAGTTCGAAGCAAGTAAGCAATGTAACCTTGCACAATGCGAGTGAGGGAACTCCTTTTAAAATCAGACGCTTTGTGCTCAAGGCGGAGAGATCTAAGATGACCAATTGTTGCTTTGAGCGTTTTCATGAGAGCCCCAGCCTCATTTTGTAAAGCATCTGTTACCTGCCTGGGACCTTGAGGCACAAGTTGTCCATGATGAATGATTGTAACAGGGGTCAATTCAAGGACAAACCGAGTTACTTTGATATCCAGGTCCTTATAGACATAGTTGTGGAAATCAGAGAGGACACGTCGATCTCCTGAGTCCACAAAGGGACTATCTGTTAGGCAGGATGTAGGGTAAGTCGTTGGTGGCGCAGACCAAGGCACTGTGGCCTTCAAACCATGTAAACCTCTCATTGGTGTTAGGAGGACCTGCTAGCGGGTATCTTTCAGGTGGCGGAGAAGCCTACGTGCACAGAATGCGGCTAAATATTTGTCATGAGTCGAATACCTTTTACTAAAGGAAAGGGCGTGTGGGAGCCAAACTGTTGCTGTGGTCGGTTGGTGTCCAGTCGTGTATACCCTCCAGTATACATAGAATTGAGACTGCTTGCTATTTCTTGCTCCCAATAGAGCCGTACGCAAGATTGGTAGGGGCCGTGAGTTGCCGTCAGGATGGAATATTGGGCTTCAGGAAAAAACACAGGCACACAAAGGATATGATCGTATGATTTACCGCAGCACGGGAGTACCAGGACGAGTCAGCGGAAGGGGGACTGTGGCTGTGAAGAGGTTGATTGTAGCCTTATGAATCGAGGTTATGAAAGTGTTAGCGAATGATCGGGGAGTGCGGTTGAATACTTACCACTATAAGGTCCAGGGGATTGGGTATGCTCAAGCTGCAAACTTGGTCTATAGCCTCAACAAAGAGACGATAAACAGGAGAGAAGTGATACAACCGCACTTTGGACGCAATTTTTCTTCGTGGGTAATCACAAGCCCTGGTTTGCTTGGCAATCCCCTGAAGCTTGAGAACGTTTTGAGGACGACTTTACTGAGAGTATACTGGTGTGGTATCAAAGCTTGTTGGTGTTGTTGTTGTTGTTGTTGTAAGAAGGAGAAAAGGTAAGCCAGTAGAAGAAGCTCTTATAGCAAAGTTTTCAGCTCTGAAGACTGGGGCAACAACTGTTGCTATAGCTTATGTTATGAGTTGAGTCGGTAGGAAGTTACCCGCTATGTACCTGAGCAGCTGTGTAATGGAAAAATAGTTGAGCTCTGAGACAAGCATGCATTCGTAGCTAGCACTGAAGTAGCGGGTTTTTTTCGGCACGCGTGAGATTCGTAGCCTTTTTCTAATCTGCTTCTTTAGACATCTTGACTAATGAAATCTTTATTTAAGCTGACCTGTAAGTGAAGTTGTGAGTAAATCTGTACTCACTGTTGTAGATTTCGTGGATGGTTGTTATCTTGCTTCGTTGATTGGCTTATGAATGTGTCGAAGCTGATTTCGAAACGAGTATGCCACTGTGATATGAAACTTGGTTGTTGATATAAGAAGGAAGAAAAGTAAGGAAGCAAAAGAAGGATTTCATAGGACAGCTTTTAGTACTTGACCCGAGCAGAAGAACCGTGGCCTACGGCCGTGAAAGAAGCTTCATTACTACGTACTTACGGCTGGGATTTGAGCCACGTACGTACTGAGAGTCTTAGCCGAACGGCCGTATCACTTCTGTCCGTAGTGCGTATTGTTGGATGCCTTGGAGAAGTAGTCGAACCGACTCAAGCAAGGACAACTTCAGTGGGAGTACACCGTGGTGGTATCTAAGTTTTTTGTTTGTGTAAAAAGAATGGAGAGTAAACGAGTAGAAGCAGCTTTCATAGCAAAATTTTGAGCTCCTGAGTAGCGAAACGGAACGGTAGCTGTGGTTTGTGCCAGGATTTCAGTCGTTAGGAAACCACTCTGCTCTGCCTCAACAGCTATGTACTTGAGAGATGGTCGGTACCAAGTTAAGTGAGTGCTTAAGCACCTAGCGGAGGATGGACAGTGTCGCTGTACTTTGTGTTAATATTTGATTGGTCAGGAGTCAATTGCTGAGTTTAGCATCAGCAACGATGTTTCTTTAACATCAGCTTGCACTCAACCTACGGATAAAGTGATATATGCGGCTAACCTGTTGGCGGACTGAAAGAGCAACTACCCTCAATGCAAAAGAAAAGTTTTTAACCAAAATATAGTCCCGCGGAGTAACTTCGCAGCTGGTAATTTCGAAGACGAATTGGCCCAAAGCGGCAATGTGGTAAACCGTCGGCGTCGAAGTGGCAGAAGTGTAATCATCCCCCAAACATAGCTAGCAGAGCAGAACGAGAAATACAAGGGCAGAAACAGCAATTTAACGGCAATCGCGAGACTCAATAGCAATACAACGCCGGCTAGCAACAAACTAAATCAGCCACTTAATTCACACCCACTCCACTTCCTAATCTCCCCAAAAGCGACCAGTAATCACTCGATCGCCATGATGAGACCCCGAGCACCACGCCGCTAGCACCCTCTACTTTCTGTGACCTCTACCGCCTCACTCCTGGACAGCATAATAGGTAACCCCATTTACACACTCTTTGGCGCCTTGCTATGGCAATTCTCACAACTACTAAAAGTGCTTGAAGACACCTTCGTTGACATGACTATCCTAGTATGGCCATTCTTCCATTCACACCCTGAACAGGATGCTCAGACTCGACGTCTTATGGCAGCGGCTCGAAGTTCTTCGTCGCAGCGCCATCGTTGACGATTTCACTGCCATTGACCTACAGCTTGTCGAAGCCATCGGCAATACCGTTCGTGCCATTATTACCATTTGACAAAGCTTCAACAGAGCCGACAGTGCCGAACTTCGTCTGACCCACCTCATCAGATGTGATGCCACTGAGCTGCTCAGCTTTAGGAGCTCTTGCCTTGTCAGCCTTCTCCTTGCCCGCCCTCGCCCTCGCGCCCTCATTAGGTGCCATATTATCATGAATCTTCCTCCCAGGAAGTTTTCCGTCGCCACAGAATTCCTGTTTCATCACCTCGAGCCATTTTTCATCCACATGGTTGATGTCCATATACGGACTCTTATCACTCCCGTCCACGTCAAACGCCGTCGTGCGTCCATTTCCCAGGAAGCGCCACATATTACCCGCACCAAACTGTTTCGCCAAGCCACCGGTGCGTTCATAGTCCCATTCAAAGTCCTCATATCGGGGATTAGCTATGACTTCGATATAGTGAAGCGAGGACCCAGGCCAAATAGCGTTGATGCGGCCAGTCTTGTTGTTCTTATACCAAGCCCTGCAGTCGTCGGCCCAGACTGTGGCCTTGAGGTACTCCTGCGCATGCTCATTGAACAAATCCGTGATGCCTTGGATAGGCGCGAATGTGCGGATTAGTTCGTTCTGCATCTTGTGCAGGAATTTGATAACGTAGTCGCCCACCGCCTCCAAAGGTCCCATGACAGAACCATTCCCGATAGGCCAGGTGGGGCCGATGAAAGTGAAGAAGTTCGGCATATCCGGCACAGCAACACCGAGGTACGCTTCCGGTGTATCTTTCCACTTCTCTCGCAAATCGACACCGCTGCGCCCGATGATGGGGAAGTCGGGCCGGAAGGAGGTGTCGAAGCCGGTGGCGCAGACGATGGTGTCTACCTCTTCCTCCGCACCGTTCTTCCCCTTGATCGTCGTCTCCGTAATCTCAACAACATCCTCAAAATGACAGGTCACATTATCTTCCTGAATTGCAATCATATACGGATCACCCGGCGTAACTCTCCTACACCCCACGCTCCACTTCGGGATAACTTTCTCCGCGAGTTTCTCATCCTTAATCATATTCTTCGTCCGCTGAATAATAAACGCCTGCACCATATTCTGCATCTCACTATCCTTCTCCATCATTGGCCAGCCAGCATTAATCTGGTCTTCCAGATTCTTGGCAAACTTAACCAGCTCCTCAGGGTTCTCCCGGAAACGACGACGCTCGTCAGCGCTGTACTCGATATTCTTCCCATTGTTCCCAGCGAGCTCGACGAACCAGATGGGCGTGCGGATGAAGACTGATAGGTGCTTGACGTGGGGTTGCATGTTGGGCACTGTTTGCACGGAGGAGGCGCCGGAGCCGATGACGGCTACTGTTTCGTCTTTCCAGGCGTGTTGTTGGTACTCGTCCGGCCACCTCGCCGTATGTATCAGTTTCCCCTGGAACTCCTCGATGCCTTTTATGTCTGGCCATTTGAATTTGTTCAGTACGCCAGTCGCATGAAGCAAGACATCGCACTCATCGATTTTCTCGGTCACGGTGCCGTCTGGAGAGGTGATGTTGATCCATATCTTCCATGTGGCCGACGTTTGTTGCCATTCTGCCTTTGTGGTCTCGGAGGGGAATTGCATGAATCTTCGGAGGCCGAAGGTGGAACAGACCCGGTTGAGGTAGGACCAGATGTTTGCGGAGGGGGAGAAGAAACTGGGCCAGTCGGGGTTGAGGGCGAAGTTGTAGGTGTAGGCGTGGGAAGGGATATCGCATGCTGCGCTGTGTAGATGTTAGATGTGTAAACCTACGATGAGAGCTGAGGCTAGGCAGTTGGGAAACGTGAGAACCTTACCCAGGATATCGGTTCAGCCACCATGTGCCCCCAATCTCCTCTTCTCTTTCGTAGATGACCAGCTCGTAGTTCTCCATATACTGCTTCTCATTAGTCCTTTCTCTACGCTCTTCAATCTTCACTACTGCCCCGCTGAGTGGTAGTGAGATTTACCTTTTGAATCTTGTACGCCATCATGATCCCACTGACACCAGCACCAATGCACGCCAATCTAAGTTTCTTGTTCTTCGGATCACCAAACGTTGTATTCTGCACCTTGTACTGCCCGTCCTCTCCTGCGACCTTACGAAAGGCGCTCACGCCTTCTGCGCATGAACTGTCGGAGAGGGGGGCGTGGTGGTCGTTCATAGTTGCTGTTGACTCTTCCCTTAATTTCATCTTGTTCTTCTTTGTCGATTGATGGGCCGAATAGTTATTCGGAGCTGAGTAGAGTGGATGAAAGATCGGGTGTTTGAGTGACGGTGCACGAGGGAGGCACGACGTTAAATGAGGGGTAGGGCTACTGAAGACTGTCGGGTGACCTTGAGACAGGTGCGTCTCGCTCAAATAGCTGAAGAAAAACACAATTGAAGCGGTTAAACTGAGCTCTATTGGTACGAAATAGGCAACAAGCTATGGAGAGAGCTGCTGGAGATTGGAAGATGTGCTTAATTGATGCGCGATGCTGCGGATATCACAAACAATAATGCTTAACACGCAGAGAACGACGGACTGGAGATATTCGCGGGGGGGATAAATGAGGCCCGCCTTGCCTTGGCGAACCACTGGAGACTGTTTTAGCAGTAGCGGGATACAAGAGTAGCTGTCAGTGTGTTTGGTGTCAGGATATCTTCCCAGTGAAGCGGAACGAAGCTCGTACAACGTCGGTACTTGGCCGCATCGTACTGTGCTTGCGATTCCCAAAGACGTGGTCAATAGAAGCCATGTCAGGTTGCCCATTCAACTGTCTTGCCCCCTTCGCCAATCGGCTGTCGTCTTCTCCGTTCGAGCTTGTGAAGGTCCCTCCTCTCCTCCCGCCTCAGGACGAAGAGCGCTGGTGTCTCAAGACCATTGAATCGTCTGGAAGTGAAATAGGTCGTCAACAAAGCCACTCGCTTGTACAACGGAAGAGCCGAGCCGAAGTGGGGGTCGTGCTTGGCGGGAATAACAGAAGGGTCCCGAAGTTAATGCCATGGGCTTACAAATACTCAGGCGGACTTCGGCAGTGGTAACAGGAGACACCGAACTCCGCCAGAACACTAGAATGCAATTGTGAGAAACCACAGTAGTAGGGTTGTGAGATGTTCGTTGCCTTTCAACATTAGATGGTTATTATCAGTGCCATGGTGAAGGCGGTTGGTAGGATTCAGAAATGCAGATTTCTCCTTCAGCGCTCAGACTTCCGCGGGGTGCAAGCACTTTATCGGCGCCAGAATTGTCGACGGGTGATGGTATCGAGATCACCAAATCACCACCACGGTTGCATGGAAGCTTGTCTCAAGTTTCGATTGTGAAAACCGAAATGTGCTTCAATTCATGCTTCATTTCAGCTAACTAGCAACTTTCTTCCTTCCTCAAAACAGCTTAAACGCTCTTCTTGAGGTACAAGCTCTGCACATTGCAGAAAGCTTTGATACCACTCAAGCTCCACTCGTGCCCGATTCCAGACTCCTTGTGGCCACCGAATGGGAACTTCGGGTTCAACTCAAGATGAGAGTTAACCCAGACGGAACCAACCTGGAGCTGCGAACCAATTCTGCGCGCCTCTTCCATATCTGTGGTCCAGACCGAAGCACCAAGGCCCATTTTGGTGTCGTTCGCACGGGCAATGACCTCATCCTCATCCTTCCAGCTAAGAATCGGCAGAATCGGGCCAAATGGCTCCTCGACGACGATGCGGGAGTCGTCCTTTGGACGATCGATGATAGTTGGCTGAATGAAGTACCCTGGGCTGTCGTCTGGGTTCTTACCTCCGACCGCCACCGTTTGGCCTTCCTTCTCAATGTCCCCAAAGAACTCCTTAACGCGCTCATACTGCATAGAGTTCTGGATCGGTCCGTGGGTCGTGCCCTCAGTCGTTCCATCACCCAGCTTCATCGTCTTAATATGCGCCACCATCGCATCACGGAACTTGTCAAAGATGGACTCGTGGATATAGATTCTCTTCAAAGCGATGCAGACCTGGCCGGAGTTGGTGAATGCGATTTCGGTGACGGCTGGTGCCATCGTGGCCACGTCGGCGTTCTTGGTTACGATGGCTGGATCGTTGCCGCCGAGCTCCAGGGTGACGCGCTTGAGGGTTTTGGCGCAGGATTCCATGACCTTCTTGCCGGTGAAGGTGGAGCCGGTGAAGGAGATCTTGTCAATCTGTGGTATGTCAGCTTAGTGTCAGAGAGTGGAAGATAAGGTAAGCTTACACCTGGGTGAGCGGTGACCAGTGGTCCAAAGCTGTCATCACCCGACAGAACCTGGACAACTCCAGGTGGGAAGAACTGCTGAGCGAGCTCAACAAGCTTGATGTTACAGTACGGAGTAAAGGGCGATGGCTTGACGATAATAGTATTCCCAGAGATCAGAGCTGGAGCAATTTTTCCGAGAGCCAAATGGATTGGAAAGTTCCATGGCACAATAGCACCGCAGATACCCAGCGGAGTGTGGCGAACAATAACCTGTCTCTCGTCCGTCTCCTCGGCAACCTCATCCTTAATCTCCATCTTCGCAATCTCAGTAACCCAATACCAACCCGCATCGACCTCGGACCTAGCAGCCGAGAGCGGCTTGCCCTGCTCCTGGGTCAGGAGCTTAGCGAAGCCCTCCTTCTCAGCCATGATGGCGTTGGCGTAGTCGTTGAGCTTCTGTGCGCGCTCGGCGTACGAAGTCTTGCTCCATGCCGGGAACGCGGCGCGGGCGGCCTTGACGGCGTTGTCGAGGTCTTCTTGGGTCGCGACTGGGACCTCTGGGTTCTCCTTTTTGGTGGCTGGGTTGATGCCGTGGCGGGTGGTCTTGCCGTCGACCAGCTTGCCGTTGATGACGTTCTTGAATGTGGTGAAGTCGAGTCCCATGATTGCAGCTTTGTATCTTGTTCCGTTTGTGTGTAGGTAAGTGTAATAGTATTGAGGTTTGATCGAGAGGAGAAAGAAACTTGGAACATGAACTGAGGAATTGGCGATAGGGTAACTTTTTAAGGGCTCGCGGGGTAAGTGATGATCAATCCGGCACATTCAGCTTGATTAGAAAGCAGCTGATGATCTGGGCCCTCCAAGGTAAGCACGAGTGAGCACAACTAGCTCCTTGTGCTGTGCCGTGACTTCAATTATGACGACTCAAGGTAGGATGGAGGTCGCGCATTGAAGCCAAAATGGCACTTGACAGCGGTGAATCGTGTGCTGGCACTGTTGATCTACCCCGCCATTGCTGCTTCGTCCCCGTACTGGTTGCTGCCCCTCACTCGGGCACTTTCGACCAGCGCGACGTGGAGCTTGGCCGGCCTTAAAAACTGGATCTCCACCGTTATCCCATTTGCAATCAACATGTTATCTCCACCGCCACTTTCTGTGCCTGTCGATATTCTTCTATTGTGCGTTGAGATGCGTCAAGTGCTTGATCTTGTTCTCGGAGGACGTTTTCCAAAGGTCCGTCCTTCTTTGCCTCAAGGTCTTGGTATAGCTCTTTCAGAAGGTCTATGTCGTACTACAGTTCTTTGCGCTTGATTTTCCTCCCGACAGCTGCATCTCGCTGTTTGTGTACCTCTCAAGAGGTTCTGGAAATGCATTGTCAGGTTTGAGCTCTCCTTTAGTGATCTCGTAGTGGTAAACCGGTTCGCTTTCACAGCCTCGGTGGCGAATTGTGATGTCGAAGTGAAGTCTGCCAGGAGGACACGGGTGGCTGCAGAAGAACAACCCCACCGAAAAAGACCGGGTCGTACCGGCAATGATTGGCAGGTCTGTCATGAACTCCGGTCGAACCCCGGTTCGAACCTCGCCTTGTTCTTCAGTTTGACAACTTCAGGTTGTCACGTGTTGTAGGCCTTCTTAGTAGCTCTGATTAGGCGAGAATTGCCGTAGATATGGCCTGGGCTTCAATACTTCTCCTAACTGCCGATTGGCATGACCGACTTTGGTACAGGCAATCACGAGGTAGGGTCGAGACACACCATTTGTGTTCCAGAACACCAAGGACTATACAACGTATATTCGGACATCAACCAGTTAAACAACGGCTCTAAATATCATGCATTGATTAACGTCGGCATCAGCATGTACCCCAGATTTCAGTGGAGGTGGCAGTGCTGCTTATAGAGTAGCTCGCCAGGTGTCAGCCAACTGGGTTCATCCTACGGCAAGCCTCAGTCGAGTCAGGTATCTCGATACAGCTCTCATACCACGACTCCTCTGCACCTGCTAGAATCGTCCTCATACTCCAAGCCACCCCTCTGTTTGATGTAGGTCGTCAATATCTCGATGTAGGTCTTCAATATCTCAATGCAAATGACTCAATATAGCCATGGCAATTGTCAATACGGTAAGCGATCTCCTCTCCATTTACTCATATATCGCTCTCCTATCACATAGTTTCTCTCTTCCTTTTACCCATTTGGACAATCCAAAACTACCACAACCGCAGCTCAACCCACCACCACCACAACAATGGCCACTGCCGAAATCCCCAAGACCTGCCGCGCAGGCGTCTGCACCACCCGCGGCGCGAACTTCACCATCGCCGTCGAAGCCGTGCCCGTCCCAGAACCCGGCCCGAATGAGATTCTTCTCAAGCTCAACGCCACAGGAATCTGTTATTCCGACCTCCATTACATGTTAGAGGATATCGGCATGCCTAGCATGTCCCAGTTTAATGTCAGATCTCCAGGCCATGAGGGCGCGGGCGTGGTTGTGAAGGTTGGGAAGGATGTTACGGACTGGAAGGTGACTTAATTTACCCAGTCAGGAAGATGGATGGTAGAAGGGTAAAGGAGAGGAGACGGAAACGATAGGGTAGGACTAATGAGAGAATAGGTCGGAGACAGAGGCGGAGTAAAGCCATTATGGGACACCTGCCACAACTGCGAACTCTGCCACGACTCGAGATACGAGACTTATTGTGGTGGTGCTGTTGCCACTGGATTGATGGTTGCGGGGACTTATCAGCAATACATCACGAGTCCGGCGAGATATACGACCAGGATCCCAGACGCGTGGATGATTTTACTGCTGGGCCGATTATGTGTTCCGGCTCTACTATCTATCGTAGTCTGGTAGAGAGTCAGCTTAAAGCTGGTGACTGGGCTGTGTTCCCAGGTGGTATGTCTCGCCATCCATTCCCGCGTCATCCACGCCCTTATATACTCTCCTCCCGTGAGTCTAGCCATAATACTAACACAGTCCAGGCGGCGGTGAAGTAGGCCACATGGGCGTCCAGCTCGCCAAAGCAATGGGCATGCGCGTAATCGTCATCGACGGCGGTTCGGAAAAAGAAGCCCTCTCCAAAGAGATCGGAGCTGAGCACTTCATCGACCTCACCCAAGTCCAGGACGTCGAGAAGAAAGTCGTAGAGCTGAGCGGCGGCAAAGGCGCACACGGCGTTTTCGTGACCGCAACATCAGCACGTGCCTACAAATCCGCACCGATGATGTGCCGTGTTGGGGGAAAGGTCATGTGCATTGGCATTGCCCCGGCTGGGACTACAATTGCGGGTGCTGACCCTGGGTGGTTGATCTTTAAGAATATTTCCATCATTGGTACTTGCGTGGGCAACATGACGGACACAGACAGGGCGCTGGACTTTGCGGCCAGGGGACTGTTGAGACCGATGTATGAGAAGTTCGGGATTGAGGATCTGCCGAAGGCCGTGCAGAAGCTTAGGGAAGGCAAGGTTGCTGGGAGGTGTGTGGTGGATTTCGACTCCTAAATATGGGCGCAGATGACATGTTATTACGCGCACATTGGAACATAGCTCGTATGGCACAATGAAAATTACCATGATTAGGACTGGCTCAGATGCGTGACTGTGAAGCAAGTGATGTTACTACTCAACTGATATAGTCTAGTGATATAGTCTCAAGTAAAGATTATGCCAACGGCCCCAGTGATATTCATCCATCCACCGTCGCTGCTGACACCAAGGGTGTCTTTTCGTCAACGCCGTAAACCAATGCCATCCGAACGCTCAATCTCACCATCATCTTAGACGCTGCCACTGCGAGTGCGAACAGCCAAGGTGCCCTCACCGACATCCATGGAGATGCTTGATGCTTGAAATGGATGTTATCTGATTAGCTACTTCACTGACACTTCCGGGTGAATATACGGCCAGGAACTTACTGAGTTCAAGTCGTCGCGGACGCCTCTCTTGTCCATGAAGTGCGCATAGCATTTCTTCAATGGGCAGAAGTAAGCGAAGAAGATGAGCCCGGATGGGGCCGCCTTATATCCAACCACATGGAAACTTCGCTATTCTTAATGTTGTCGCCATTGGCCTTGTTATCATCGCTGTCGCTGACATCATCGACGTGGGGCCTGCTGTCGTTCTTGTTCTTGTTCCTGTTGCTGGGTTAGGTGCATTCCGCAGTACTTCGGATGGGTGTGTTGTTTGTGGCGTACCTATGGGCGACTTCAGAACCGTCTGCGTACTATCCAAATAAACCTTAAATTTTTGGTGTTGTACGGGATATTGGCAATGTGAAATGACTTGATGTTGAGAAGGGGGAAAGAGCCAGACGCAACAAGCTCGTCAAGGACGTATGGTTTGCGCCGTGACAGGCGGCAGAACCGTGAAATTACGGACATACCGCCGACTTCCCCATCAAAAGTGCTCGCCGTGTTTACGTTGGGATTTCGGGCTCGAAGCTGGTGACATGTGGAGTAGGGGTATTATGCTACCGTGCCAGTTGAGAAACTAAGAGAACTACATCAAGAACATAACCTTAAAAGGACTGAGCTATGTGAGCAAGACTTCATGTGAAAGCCATAATGGATATATAGCCAAAAACTGAGTTGATGAATTATGACCTTTAGAATATTAAAGTACTTGCTCTGCTGGGAAGGACAAATTTTGCCACCCGCTACGCCTAAATTGCCGTTTTATGATCGAAGACGCTTGCTATACCAGGCATCACATGAACTCCAATAACGTCAAGTGCCTTGCCGTTAACCTGCCCAGGAATTTGCTCAAATCACGCATGGTAAATCGTTGAACAGTTCCATCATATAAGCATCCGCCGTCTCATACGCCGTGCCAGCAGCAGCCTGCCTCTCTTCCGGCGTGAAATCAAAAGTTAAGCCGGGACCTTTTCTCACATGGCCTTCCATGTGATCAAGCATTTCCACGTCTCCGATATCACCAAGATGGACGTCCTCGGGACTTGCCGCCGTACTGCTTGATGCGATGCTACTGACCGTACTTCCATCCAGTTCCACAATCTTATCGTCGATCAGTTGGCAATTGCCAGGAGATGCAATGGCATCCAAATCAACAGATACCGCTCTCCCTGGACCCTCGTTGCAAACAGCTGCTTGGTAGGTGGACGTATGTGATTCGCTCATGACACCTTTAAACTCTGGAAACTTTTCAAAGAACTCGGCTTCTACACCCCAATACTTCAGATCCGCATGGTATCTCTCGAACTGCGGGCTAATAGTATACTCTCCCGTCCCAGGATTATAGAGATACGAATCGTCAAAAGGGAAGGGGTAGGAAAAGCGGAAGTGACGTTGGTATGCGATGGAAAATGGGGCTATGCCTGCTGTCTCGAGAGTGGCACAGGAGTGGTTATGGGAATTGGCAAAGTATTCTGGGTGGCCCGAGACGAGACGGTCGCGGAGAGCCGGCCACGCGAAGAAGTCGATTGCGATGGGGTGTTGGAGGGAGGATTGGGAGGGGACCGGACGTTGCCAAGAGGGCATTAGGGACCAGTTCTTTTCGTCAGAGTTGAGGAAGTACTTTTTTGTGTAAGTTATGTCTCCCAAATCAGTTTGAGTGGATAATGGTGCTTACTTTCATCAGTAGATGGGATTTGTGCATGAGTGCTACTCTAGTCACTTGGTCTAGGTTTGGGAAGACTTGAACATCGATTTCGCGCAGGACAGCCAGCACCGGGTTGCTCTGTAGACTGGAATCAATGCGACCCCATCCTTCTTTGACGGCTTTGAAGAGTGTTCCAGTGGTGATCTCGTCTGCTGCGCCGCTGCTATGTGTCTTGATGTTGAACATCTTAGCGTAGATGCGATTGCTCTTTGTCCATATGCGGCAAGGGGAGGTATTTGGTAGTGGTTTCTGTGCAGTTGATACTGACGGAGGGATGTTTGGATAGAGCTGGGACCAAAATTGTGATGGGAGAGTGCCGATGCCAGAAACAGACATGCTGCGGTTGTGCAGGGGACGACGCTGGGGTGATACCGCATTCGACCAAGCAGGAGTGAAGTTTAGAACTGGTGCTTGCAGCTCTTGGGCATGGAAAGATTGCCGTCTCGCCGGTGTCGGGCACTCTTTTATCACAGGGAGAGCGGGTGCTGTATGTGCATTGGTGTAGGACTGTTGCTTTGCTGGTGGAGAGTCTAGCTCGTCGAATACTGGTAAATGCTGCTGTTGGTGTTCTTGCTCTGGAGCGGGTTGCGATTCTTTTACTGGGAATGCTTTAAGCTCATCTATATCTCTGTTTTGGCTGCCCCTTCGAGAACCATTGCTGTTTGAGGTTGCACGTCTTGCAGAATATCAGTCATAATGTTGCTCGATGTGGAGCATGCTTCACTTACCCCTGGCTTTCCATCTCGAAAGTATCAGCTCTAAGCACGCTTTTGATGGTTTCTATTATCTTTCGCAGTCTATCAACCTCGCTATTCAGCCGTGAGACTTCGGCCATAAGTTCTGTTGTTGCTTCACTCTCATTTCTCTCGCACAAGATCTCTACCATCTTCTCTAGATGGGCAATGTGAGATCTAGTCTTCTCTCGAGAGACACGCTGTGCTTTCCTATCCATAGCACGCTTTCTCTCACGCTGTTTATCATCATCGGTAAACGATGGTCGTGCCTTACGGCCACGCCCAGCGACACCATTCTCAGTGGCAGGAGTGGCTTGGAGTGCTCGCGGAGAACTCATTACGGTGTTGGGAAGTGTCTACGTAACGGTTATTGCGATAAGTGTTGCCTATGTGAGAAGTGGATATGACTTGTGGGAAGAGGTATGCTTGATAATTGTATGGGTAATGTGAAGAGAAAGCGAGCAGAGAGGGATATATCGAATCCGCATGCATGCCGTCCATCGAAACTGCCAAGGTGGCTGGCTCGTCATTCTGGACCATGAGATTGGTTAATCCCAGCCACAGCGATTGAGCTTCTTTGTCCTCGACCACTAGTATGGCCCATCCGTCAAGTATCGACCCTTAGCTTCGTAATTTTGAGGCAAAGATCCACTTCCTCGCCATAGACCAAATGTCACTTGCGGCGTGCGCGGCATCCGGAAGTATAAACTACGGGGTACCCCATATTTTGGTAACTTAGTTCGACCCACTCTACCCCACTGCGGGCGTCTAAGGGCCTCAGCAGCGTGGTACTCGAAGCATTGGCTGGGAAGGACCTGAATCCTTCGCTGGTCGCGATGAAGGGCCTCTGTATGAAGAAATGATGGCTTTGAGATAGACCTTGTAGACTTTCGACTCCTATCGGCAAAACGTTCGTAAATCTCTCGAATTATTGCTGCTCAGTCCAAGGATGTCAGAAATGCTGTGTCGAGAACCTGGTTGGCGAAGCATTCCAGCTCCAGCTCAGACGGCGAGGCGTCTGCATGAGACCTCCCATCCACAGCGCATTGAGCAAGCGACGGTCTTTTTGGCGAAGCGGTTGTCTTGGGAGACAAGGTTCACGATCGTGGATTGGGGAACCTGGTCGAGCTTTACTGTTTTCGATCGAGTTGTGTCTGGAAATAAATGCGGGACGATATTGCACCGCCCTATTGCCGAACGGCCAAGTAGGAATACCGAGGACGGCGCTCAAATTGCCGAGGAACAGTCTCAAAGTCTGGAAAGTCCCGAGGCGATGGGACATGAGTAGCCGTGAGTGGTGGAAATCGTTACTGAAGAATACGTACTGTACTTTGGCGAGAAAATTGGATGCGGAGAGTTCATATGTGCGATTGTGCATCGGCTGTACTCTTTGTGCAAGCGGAGTTCTCTTGTATCGGATCCGAAGCATATGGCGCTCTCCGAACGCCGTCGAAGAAGCTGCACTTCCAACCTGCAGCTGGATAAGATCATTCTTCCTAAAATGCAGCATGATATCACGGTGGCTCCAAAGCCAGCCTGAAGACTATACGGAGTAAATGAGTGCTGGAAATGATTTATCAACAACTGGTTGACTAGATGGGTGCCCCGTCAATAACATAACATTATATATCTTAAATCCCTTGAGATTATACTACGTCAACCGGTTGACGATAAATGTTGCCCATATGCCAAACAATTGGAAACTGCGGCCCTTCTCCCCAAACAGCTTTGTTCTGACAGTATTAAGTCGGGTTGCCAGATAGACTCGTCATTCACAACTTCGAGCTGCTCGTGGTATAGCTGGTTGCTCTGTTCAGCAACTGATATGCCTCTTCTGCCATCTCATTCACAATCTCGCCAGCTGGTTGATTGCACTTCGTAACCATACCGGCAACATAACCCATGGGCCTACAATCATTAGCATCATCCTACTGATAGCAACACCACCTAAACTCACATGAAGGCGGTCTGATCCTCAATCTTCTCCACCTCGGCAGTCTTTCCTTCCTTCTCCAGTCTCTCAATCTCATACTGCAGCGGAATCTTGCCCTGTGCCAGCAACTCCTTCTGCTCCTGCAGTCTTCCATTCTGCCACTCATCAATATAAGGCGTCTTATAATGCCGCACCGGTCTGCCAGTAAAGATGGTCGTCCTAATAACATCATTGAAACCAGCCTTGCACAAAGTCTCCTTCGCGAACTGACTGGCACCACTCTCCTTAGCAACCACAAATCTTGTGCCAACCCAGACCGCACCAGCACCCAGCATTATCGAGGCAGCCAAACTTCGACCATCGAAGACTCCTCCAGCGGCAACCACGCCAACAGGTTGGCCACTGAGCGGCGACTTATAACCCTTGACAGCATCCGCCAGCGCTGGAATCAGCACACTAAAAGGGATTTCTCCAGTATGTCCTCCAGCTTCTCCTCCTTGCCCTATGATCAGATCTGCGCCCAACTTGCATGCCTTATGAGCATGGCGTGGCGCGCCGACGATATTGGCGTATAGGATGCCATTCTTGTGCAGCTTCTCAACGACCCAGAGTGGTGGCACGCCGACTGCGGACACGAACAGCTTTGCGCCTCCGGCAATGACGACGTCGATAAGCTCCGAGAGCTTGCCGTTTGTGTAGTCGGCGTTGGTCCTGCGGGCGTTGCCGCCGACTTGTGGGAGGAGGAGGTCGACGCCGAAAGGTGTGCTCTTGTCAATTAGGAGGTTCTAGCAGACAATTAATGTTAACCCGATCTCTCCCAAGATGTCAGGAAAGCGAAGCTTACCTTGAGCTCCTCGATCATCTCAGCCAGCTGGCCTGGCGTGTAGCCAACGCCTCCAATGACGCCCAAGCCGCCAGCATTACACACAGCTGCAGCCAGAGGTGCACCAGATGTCTTGCCCATACCAGCGAGCAAAATTGGGTGTTGTATGCCCAGCATCTTCGTGATTGGTGTCGAGATGGACATTATGGCTGTCTAGTGTTCGGTGATACTGGAACTGGGGTCTTGGTGAAAAACAAATGCTGGTTCAGAATAAGGCCACGTAGAGATTGGATAGACAAGATGTATATGAGAAATACAGAGGATATTTCAACAAGAGAAAGACACTTAGCCAGATGTGGCGAGCATGAGTTACCGAGCTTAGAAAAGCAGGTGTCTTGACATAGAAAAGTTGTGTTGGGCCGGGTCTGGATTGTGCGGGGAAATATTAATACTCGTACCCCACTGACGGCATGCGAGAAGTGTGGGACAACCACCAACACCACAACGTCCTTGGGAAAATAATACCAAATCGATGGAGCCACGATACGGTCCAGAGGAAGTTGCTTACGGAAGTGGTATATTTCGTGAGAATTAAGCATAGGCAAGACGTACGACGATAATTGGCAAGGTTGGAATGAAGAGGATATCAATCCATAGCTACCATGGTTCTAACAGACAAGTGCAGGCAGATTTCACACAAGCAGATGTAGCACTCAAAGTATCAAAGTAAGGGGAACGGCACTCATTTATCTTTCTCACATTCAAATGGTTTAACTACAGTTTACTTGGCACCCACGTCGGCTTCTGCTTCGTCGCAAACGCCCTCAACCCAATCTTCATATTTGGACTGGTGAACAGAGGCACACTATATCTCTCTGCTGTATGCAAAGTTGCCTGTTCAACACTTGATGTCTCCCAGGCCTCCCTCAAAGCATGTCTGGTCACAATGATAGCGTCCGGGTTATGCTGAGCCACCTTCTGTGCCAACTCCAGAGCTTCTGGAATAACGGAGTCTTGCGACTTCGCGATCTTGTTGATGAGATGGTATTGTAGGGCCTCGTCGGCGGTAAGGCGGCGAGCAGTTAGAGCGATCTCTGACGCGAGTGGAATACCGACGTTACGGACGAGGCGTGGAAGACCTCCCGCTGCGGCGAAGAGACCAACCTGGACTTCTGGGAGTCCAAAGGACGCTGTTGGTGATGCCACGATCATATCACTAATGGTGATGTTAGCTCCAGCTCAGACTTGCAGTGTTCTAAGGTAAAGGGATAACTAACCAGTTAAGGACAATTTCCATCCCACCACCCAACGCAAAGCCATTGACAGCAGCAATAACCGGCTTCTTCCCCTTTCTCCTGCTCAATCCTGCGAATCCTCCTGGCGGATGTCTGAGTTGAGCGGCTGGCATCTCACTCCCGTTAAGAGTGCCCTGCTCAATGAGGTCTTGTCCGGCACAGAACGCCTTTGGGCCGGTGCCAGTGATGATGGCAACACTGAGTGATGTCTCCTGGTCGAACCAATCGAAGAGTGCTTCCATCTCCCAGTGGGCATATGACGGAATACTGTTCATTGCCTTCGGCCGGTTGATGGTAACAAGCAGTATGTTTGGAGTTGGGAAGGACGTCAGGTAGGACTGGTCCTTCGACTGAGGAGGCTGGGGCTGGACGTCTGCCATATTGAGCTGATTTGTCGGCTTTGTGTTATTATAATCGTTATTTGAGATGGTTCTGATGTTGTGTTCGTCAACGAGACTTCACCACAAGTATATCTCACATCATGGTAGCGACAACTCAACCTCACAACCTCAACAGAAGCTCTTCGGCAAACAAACCTTACCTTGATGGGTACCTCGGGCCTGACACGATGGCAGGAGAGCTCGGCGCTACCCCGCACAAACCCGCGGCCCGTGTTCCCCACCTGGCTTACCGCGTGTGGACAAATTTCTTCCAACGCACCGCAATCGTTCCAGGCCACAACACCACCTTTGACTCTCAGAACCTAGGCATTCAAGCACTAAGCAAGCGCCGACATGGACGGAGCCTAAACATTACATTCCCATATTTGAAGCAGATGTCAGCACTTCACATAACATATCCTACTTCAGATCTTACCGCCGAAGTCGAAGTGAGATCATAACGCCATAGAGGATGTTCAGTCAGAAGCAGAATATCTTCAGTCACTTATCCTCAGTATCTCATTCAGCATTATATACCAGCTCCTAAGTCCTACGGAGCGTAAAGAGCCCCAAGTAGCTGCATCCAAACACCCATGACCGCCTGATCTCCCAGTGGCAACATCTGACTTACAAGCATACCACCTTTTCCACTCGTCCTATCCATAACCCAGAAGCAATTGCAGACACCAGGAGCGCTTGCCAACTGAAGCTTTTCTCCCATGAGCAAGAAGCTCAGGCCCCAGCCAACAGGTCCCATGTCCGGTTGCTTTCCCTCGAAGATGGAGGAAATAAGATCCTTGCGCGAGATGACCATTCCTTTCGTTCCGTACTTCTCATGGTAATCTGGAATCTGGTTGGTGAACATCTGGTCAATGGTGTCCTTCATCAGGATGCGATTGAGCGTGGTATGCGAGACGCCGTCATTCATCATGGCCGCGATGATCTTGGTGTAGTCCTGGACAGTGCTGAGGAGGCCGCCGCCACCGGAGTGAAAGTAGTCTTCTGGAACTTCTGGTTCCTCAAAGACATGGTAGAGTGGATGCTTGCGAGGAATGGCTTTGCCGGAGTCGTCGCGAGTATGCATCTTCGTCATGCGGGATCTCATGTCCGAGGTGGGGACGAAGGCTGTGGTTGTCATGCCGAGAGGCTTGAAGATGTTCTTCTCCATGTACTCTCCGAGCTTCATCTTGGTGTGACGCTCGATGAAGATTCCGCACCAGTCGATACCGATCTAGGGATTTATCAGTTCCGAATATCAAGAAGCTGAACCAGGGCAATTTACTGCGTACTCTCTATCGGTTCCCGGTTGATACTTCAACGGCTGATGGAAAGCCTCCTCCCTTCCACTAAACTCATCCTTCGACGGATCGTCACCAATAGCCTTCCAGTACTCCTCCCATAAAAAGGTATAACTCAGCCCCGCGGTGTGCGTCAGCAGCATCCGCAGCGTAATAGGCTTTGCGCCTTTCTCAGCACTCTGCTCCTCTTCTTTTCCATCCTTCAGCACCTTTGTTGCGGCGATCTCAGGCAAAACTCTCTTTACCGCTTCCGCGTCATCCAAATCAACCGCTCCACGTTCTACCAGCTGCATCAGAGCGATGGAGGTTACCATCTTCGTGCACGATGCGATCCAAAAAACGGTGTTGAGCTCGACGGGAGTCTTGTTCTCCAGATCGCGGTATCCGGAGACGCCTGCTGCGAGGACCTTGCCTTCACGATCCACCGCCTGGAAGGCCATTCCTGCTGCTCCATTTTCTGCTGGTGCCGCAGCACTCTGGAGGAGCTTCACGACGGCTGCACTGTCAATGGTCATCTTTGCAGGCTATTGCTAATTGTTTCTGAGTCCGTTATAATCTTCAAGGACGAAATAATCGCCTTTCTGATAACCTTGAGCTACGCAGGCTCGAAAACCGGGGCGACGCCATCCTTATACTTGTGCTCCTCACAAAGCCGTCCGACTCCGCATCCTGACATTGAGTTTGGAGGTCTTGGCGGGGTGTTGGAAGAGGGGTGCGAGAATGCGGGGTTGAGCCGTGCTAAGCGATCAACTGTAGCAGCCACCTGCCATCCTGATTCTCCGCGTGACCATTCAGAGGTTTAGATATGGAAGCCAACGAGTGTGTTTCGCATGGTAAGGAGAGCGAACTCATGATACATTTCACCAAACCTCTGATCCTTTCGTTTCGAGTCACCGCTACATTTTAATCGGTTTTCACTCGCGGTAGCACTACCTGTCAACCGGTTTTCGTCCACGGCGTGAAAGCGCAACTTTCGCAAAATGGTATATTTGCACTTATCGTCCGGCGTAGACATTCTAGCCCATTACCTTCAAGGTTACGAGTACGGGATTTTTACTGGTTTATAAGACACTCTCTCATATAAGTCTAAGTTACCCGACTTATAAGACCCTGTTCCCAGAACAGATTTTCGGAATGTCGGGTTCACAACAACGTTTTGAGGGCCAAAAAATGCCGTTGGTACAAGACCATACGGAGATATAAGGGCCCCCGAGAAACGCCGTTGTGACAAGGTTTTGAGTGACACGACCTGGCCTTATATACCTGTAAGTTCGGTATGGTCGAATCGACACGTTCTACTTCTTAGTTCAAGCGCTTTAAGCGTCCTTGAGGATGGAGATGTCCGAGAGCCTAATCGTCGTACTCGAATCCATGTGGCACTGCGTTCCGAGCCGCTCAGCTAGTGGCTGTGTTCAAGGAACTCCTACACCGTGATTGGCCATCATCACATCTTGTGTGTGGTCGCAGACCATCTTCTGTTTAAGTCAGCCAATCAGTTGGTTTAATGTGGTCTCAATTGAGGTAGCTGAAGTCCAGCCTGCAGCTCGCAGCCATCCTTTACAATAATGCGTTGGGGCTACAATCGCGACCTTGACTTTCGACCTTTTGGCAATTCGCCGTTGGACTTGTAATCCTTCTCTGCTGAGATCGCCATGAGTAAGTGCTCTCGTGGGGCCTCGTTTAGTTTTGTTGAAAATTCAGCCTTCGTCGATCCGCTGTAGTATATGTGTTGAACCAACTTGTTGGTTGGTCTTTCAAGTACGAAGTAAGGGCCTTGCAAGGTGCAGGTTCCCATGCTACAAATTGTGTAGTGGTATCTTGTCCCTGGAGGACTCCACGGCTCGATCAGCCGGCTGGCCTCCGATTTGCAGAGTAGAGCCGCATTCATATATAGACCTAGTTAGTCCAGCCTTTGCAGTTCATCTGTGTTGGGCGCAATCAGCCAAATTGCGACCACAAATACGTTTCTGCCACCCCTGCCCAGTAGCTATGGCAGTCGATTCTTCGTTAAAGGTTTTCGGACCGTCGTCAGCAGATAGCCATGAGCGGATACTTCCGACCCAAGATCACCCGGAGGAGTATACTCAGAAAGTGGTAGAGGAGATTCGGGACATTGAGGTCGCCAGAATAGCCAATAGTGCTAACGCGGACTCGGTTGCGGAGCAAAATGAGCGTGAAGTGATGTGGGACTCGCCTCCAAAATTAGATGAATCCCAGGCAAATAATACGGATCGAAAGTGGCGAGACGTTCGTTTGGTCAATATCAAGCACAACCAAAAATGGAACGATCTCGTGAGTATCAACCGACTGGCGGTAGAGATGAACGCAAGAGCCGGAGCGGAGTCACTAGATGTAGCCAGATCACAGGAGTGGGTGGAACAAAGGGAAGAGGAGGCGCTTAATGATCACGCTGAGGTGCTAGCTGGGATTGACTTTTACCTCTCTCGTGGTTCTGTCGAAGCTGCACCCGAGCAACGCCTTCTGTCGTCAGTTGAGCACGACGATATGGAGGACACAAGACAAGTCCGGCGGCTTTGCCAAGGCCCATCCGAAGCTCGATTTGCCAAAGATGGGTTGTGCTCATGTGCACGATTCACAGCTTACACCAAAGGTGATTTTTCTCTTTTAGCTGAGGCCCAATATGCCACGCAGTGGAACATTCCATTCCAAAAATGGCCAGATATGATCACCTTGGTGGCGAAGAACAGGGAACGGCAACTCATCTTTTCATGAGACCGCTTTTGATCGTGCCATAAGTTATTGGGAGCCGCTAAAATGGATGACCCTGGCGGCCAGGCAGAGAAAGAAGAACCGCGCCGACAACTTGCACTTTGCGAAGCTGTTTCGTCTTAGCGTAGCAGTGGTGCTCGCTGAGCTTCGAGAACAACGGGTCGAGCGTCACCGAAAAGCTTACGATCACCCGCAAGATCCTGGGCATCAAGAAATGCGATTGGTCGTGGAACGACTTCGAACTAAGCTTCGCCACGTCAGGGCTGGGAGAACCTCATCGTCCGCCTCCTCAAAAGACGAGATCTCTCCACCCGCTGTTGAGGGGAGTCGGGAGAGCAAGTCTGGGCTGCCAAAACGGAAGACAAACGACGTCCTCGAATCTGAAGCAAAGGAACCGCCAAAACCCTCACCAACCTTGGAAGCGTCCAGAATCTTCGATAGCAATACACAAAATGTGGCACGTGAAGGCCCACCTAAGAGAAGACCCACTGCGCTTGTGTATCCGCCAAAGCTAGATGAGACAGGCCTTCAAGATAATTCTGAGAACCTGGTAGCTCGGGAGCAGCCACTGACACCGACCGCGGTTCCGCCGGAGGTGACTGACCATAACTCGTTGAAGACAAATGGTGCCTACTATCCAAGGAGGAAAATGAGCGCTGTCCTATCTGTGTATGAACCAGCACGAGGTAAAGCCAGTAGTATCGATCAAAGGCAAATCTTGACTCCTAGAGGTTCGCCGCCGACGTTGCCATCTAAACCTGATGTGAACACTATCTGCGACTTTATTCAGCAACTCGATCTGGAAGCTGAAGAGCCAAGTAGAAAAAGAGCAAGCGGCGTGTTCTCCATCAACGTGTTTCGGAAGATTCGAGAGATAGTCGTGCTAATAGGGACGGAGATGCACCGAGCTCTCCAAGATTTCCCGGACTTTACGTGCTCCGGAAACATGGCTCAAAAGTATCGCTTGGCAAAGAAAGTGGAAACCAACTCGATGGCGACACCGAGGACCCGCCCAAGACGCATCTTGCCAGAGTCTTCTCGTTCCCGAAATCCAGCCGTTCTCGTCCAAAACGCGCTGCTGTGAGCCCACGTTCGTCGCAAGATATACGCGGCGTACCAAGCGGGACGGGACATGACGCAAGCCCAATATCACCAAGCAGAGCAACCTTTGGCCAGCCTGAGCCGCTGAAGCCAGAAAGGAAGCTGAGCATCACTGAATCCGTCTCTCTGTCCGACGACAAGGAGATAACCAGCCTTCAACCCGTAGAAACTCCACCAACTCAAGAGGACAACAAATCAGTAGACCAAGCTAAAAGCACTGAGAACGGAGCTCCCGCTCGAGCGCGATTTTTCAGCGCTATAGGCGCAAAGTCTCCAGTGTCGTCTTCACTTCATCCCAATAGCGCAATAACTTCGTTTGACTCGGTAAGAATAGGCAACACGTTGCGACCAGAAGTTGTATCTGGACGAGATGAGGCGGTGAAGAAAATTTCTACCGTGGGTGAATTGGGTCTCGTTGCCTTGGTTGGAGTGAGAGCAAGAGCAGCACAAAGACGTCGCGAGGGACTTAGTAGTGTAGGATCACTTCCGAAAGTAGACGAGGATGACTCCATACGCGGTAAAGAAGGCGCAGAACCGGTTGCCAAAGGATCTCTTAATGGCGCAGAAGACTCTACTGAACCGGTTGACCCATCCTCAGATACGGCTAACGATGAAGAGCGAGCCCGGGAGTTGGAGGAAGCCCGCAGACGGAGACGCCTGTATGAAGAATATTCGAAACCAAGCAACGACCCATTTCAAACGATCTCACCTTATCTCAAAGGGGATCAGCTTCAGCTTATGAAAGAGTACTTTCCTGACATCGACGGTAAAAGGAAGCCTTCCAAGTCTTCGAAAGCCGAAAGTCAAGCCGGCGAGGCAGCAGAACAGTTAGCTGCGACCGAGACAACAAAGCCGCAGCCATTGCAATCTACCTTTGTTATTATAGGATGGTTCCCAAACGAGACGAAAGAGCCTTGGGAGATATGCGTCCGAATAGACTATCCGTCGCACTTCCTCCCTCTGGTCAAGTTGCACATCACAGCTTTGCGTGGTTGGAGATCTGTTCTGTCCTTTAAGAGCGTTCAAGGTGGGCATCTCCATCATACCACATCTATCCTGCTAACAATTTTCTTAGACTTCGGCCTCTACAAGTGCCGCACACGACGATGGGCCCACGTCAGCCACAAAACAACCGAAGACGAAAACGTAACACTCGCTCAATTCTTCGACGCCGTAAACCGTTCCTACTTCCCAGCAGGTGACGAAAATCCAGACAAGACCTTCTTCGAAGCTTCTGAACACGCGACGAAGCTCGAAAAATGGATCAAACAACGGCGCCGGTACAGAAGAGACAAGGACTTCCTAAAGCGCACTGACTCAACTGCTTGGGCCGGCTGGGTGCACGGGAATCTCAATAACGCCAGCGAGCTGCCATTTCATTCTCAGCTATCTATCAAGCTGATATTGAAGTGGTCGCAGAAGCGGATTGCGATTGCGGCGCTGATACCGCTGTTGCTGAGCTTCGGGGTGGGAATGTGGTATATGCTAACCCACAAGGATGGAGATGAGACAGATGCTGCTAATGCCCGGACAATTGCCTGTAGGCCCCACTTACCTTCAAAGTAACACCTACCGATTGGTGAACCACATCTAGCATACATTGTAACAGCCGGAGCTTTCATCATTGCCCTCCTAGCTGTTCTCACAGCACTCAAGGACGGGCCAACGGCATCACCAACTTCTTTCTTGAACTCAAAAACTGAGATGAGTATGCAGGTAGAGGATGACGATATGCCGCCCTTTTTTGAGAGGAGCCACCGAGGAATTTTTTATCGGGAACCGATCCTGCGGAGCGGCACCTGGCCCAGTAGTATGCATGAGATCGAGAATCAGAAAGTGAGGGTGTTGACTTTGGGAGATTATATACCAGCTGGCGACGGTGCGGTTTAGTTAGGGAGTAGTTGGCTTGGCCAAGGCTTTGTATATCAAGCGGGATATGAGCATAAGTATATAAGAACATACCCTTTGATGGCGTGCAAATTCAGCATATATGCTAACAGACGGTGTTTTTACCATCGCACGTCCTTAGACTTAAAAGACGAGCCTACGGCTTCAGCCATGGAATTCGTTGATCCCTTGGGCCGCACTGGTTCATTATTTGATGCAGCTACTGCCAACATTTGGTGATTTATAAACAATCGGCTTAGAACCCTTTACTTTGTCGTTTACTGGCTGTGATCTGGCATTGACAGCCGTTTAGACCTGTCCATCAAGGTTGCAGATTGGGCTTGTTGTGCCAAGGCTTCCAGAACATTACGACATCATCGCCCCGTCGTCGCGCCAAACCTTTCTTCAACACCAACATCGTGATTCTGACAAACCACCACAATCCCGACAATGGCATCGATTGACGAAGGATAAACCTTTTCCACATCGGTATTGTGCTGACCAGGTTCTAAGCTGAATATCGAAACATCGTCATGCTCCGAGCACTTGCAGATCGTCGGGGCCTCCCATCTGGTGCAGGGCCCAGATGGGAAGGCGGGATGATGGCAGACCTACAATATATCGAAGCAGCGTTACAACATTGTGACGACGGACCATACGCCGAAGGAATATCACAACCACGCATTTTAGATCTTGTAGGCAATTTAATCTCATTGTGGTTGCTCGTATCTCGTGCTTTTTCTCTTCATACCAATTAATACCCTTTTGCATATAAGGAGCGAAAACACATACAAGTGATATTTAAACACAACTACAAATAACTTGACAAAATCAAGCTATACAATAATAAGACAACATGGCATTGAACCAAGGAGCAACCATCCTCGAGAGGGTTATCAACCGTAACTACGACGAAGCGTCCGCTGTCTCAAACGATGTCTCTAGCCCAAATCGCGACAACAACAAAGTATGCCGACCCATGCAGCGAGAAGATGAAGGCATTGGCCTGGATAGGCAAGGGAGATGTCTTTGTCGGTATGTCATCCCCTCTCCCCTCCTAGCATCCCAAAACTCACACCATCTCTAGTCGAAGTACCGAAGCCATCAATCGTCGACCCAGCGACATAATCGTCCGCATAACCGGCACCACAATCTGCCGCTCCGACATCCGCCGCCTGCACACCGCCATCCCCCAACTCGAGAAAGGTGACCTCCTTGGCCACGAATTCATTGGCGTCATCGAGTCCGTGGGCCCAGCAGCCACTAAGTACCGTCCTGGTCAGAGGGAAGTGGACTCCTTCTGCATCTCCTGCCGGGAATGCAGACTCTGTCGTGAAGGGCTTACTACAGCGTGTAATAGGACCAATAGCAGTCATATGCATAAGAGTCTGTATGGTGACAGGATGGGTGGTATCTTCGGGTATTCTCGCCTGACGGGAGGATTCCGCAGTGGACAGGCGGAGTGAGTTAAGAGTTCCTTTGGGAGAGCAGAACTTTCTCCCTGTTCCAGATAGCGTTCCGGACGAGAAGGCGTTGTACATCTCAGATGTGCTCCCAACATCCCTCCATGTTGTTATCTATTCCGGTGTCTAGGCCGGAGATACAGTCGCCTTCAGGGGTCGGGGACCCATCGGCTTCATGGCCTGCGTATATGTTTTCAAGAAGGGAGTCAAGCGCGTAATAGCAATCGACAACAGCTGGCGCTGTGGGTGGGCCATGCAGCGCCTTCCGAAGCTGGAGACTATCCGCTTCGACCAGTTGCCAAGCGATACCACCGTCCCAACCAAGCTCCGTGAGATGGTTGATGGCGGCGTTGATGTCGCCATTGAGGCGAGCGGTGGTGAGTATGCGACATGTAAAGAGGGTCGAAAAATTGGTCCCTTTTTGTGTCCCCGACAACGAAAGACCTCGTGGTTCCAACCCTCCGGCGTTTCAACAATAGTGGCCCAGTCGGGTTTAGCCGTCTTTAAGTGCGTTAGTTTTCGAACAGAATTCTGGTTGACTACGTACCGAATCGAGGCAAACAGCACTTCCACTAGTGATCCCTACCTTGCGCTTGGTGAAGCGAGCCGTTCTCGCATGTATTCTGTTGATAAGGCATGATGGTGCCATGAAGGTAGCCTTGCACAGGGTCTTCTCCACCCATATAATTCATAACATCTGGTAGGGAGCGAAGTGATAACTCATCGGCGGCAATTCCCCCATTCGAAAACTGTGGGAATTTGTGATCAATAGTCCTTCTTAAGGAGTTTTCTCATAAAACGATATCTTTGGGCTTTGCCCAATTAGGGTGGGTAGTATTATGGGAAATTGCTTCCGCATAATAAGTTTTGTTTGTGAGGACCACTCCCAACGCACGTTTAACTTTAATGGGCATGGCGATGATAGATGATGATGAGTTGATGATGGGGAGGAAGCGTTTGAAAGTAAAAGGCCGCGACATACCAAACCTGAATAGAATTACTTTCCCAACGCTTACCGCTGAGAACCCCTGTTTTTGGGCTCGTTTCTCAACACAAGAGCAGAACCTCGGGGGCGATGCGGCGGTCGAGTCTCGCGCTCACCTTCAATACGGGGGACATCCGTCGCAGAAAGCCCTGGTTTCTCAGCATTGGAGCAGCACGTCGGGCATCCCTCACCCCATCTCTCCCTGTTTTCATCTCACCATCCACCTTCCATGGGGGATCTGTCGCGGACCCCTGTTCTCCCATCATAACCTACGACAACAGTGCAGGTTGAGAAACGGGCGATGGGTTGGAAGGTGTGCACCGCTCCTCGACTTCGTCGTTCCCAAAGCAGGATACTTCTACTTCGAGCAACGGCGGTAAGAACTGGCAGAACATTTGCCAAGCATCCCTCACACAAAACGGAACAAAAAATGGTAGGGGCGAATGGGCACATTTGCTCAGCGTCTTTCCACCAACGGGAACAACAAACGGCGATTAAGGATGGGCAGAAACATTTGTCATGCAGCCCTCTGCCTGCGGATTGATAAAAGAATCGCAAGTTTACAACGCACTTGTTCGCACCCAATCAACAAAAACACTATGTCTCAGAATGTGAGTTCAGAACTCACATTCTTTGATGGGACAATAAAAGATATCGATTAACAAAAGCTCAAAATTGTCCAAGAGATGGACAGAGGCTTACATGGCGCTGTATATGTCGCTTCTTATACTAGGCGGTCGAAAACCTTACAGCTTGCCCTGAAAGTGGTATGTGAAATTGACCTGAATCCCAAAGGTTGTTCTCGTATTATTGTGCGCCAGTTCAATAATTGGGATTTGCCGTCCCAATCTACTTTTGAGCGTGAGAAGACTGCGTACAGTCTGATTGTGTAAAAATTCAATGTTAAGAACTGTCCTGTTGTCGAAGCATACGGGTGGTTCACATTGCCAAAGAATTTTCAAAGACGAAGCCCAAACAACCCAACACCCTACGTCGTCTTTGGATAGCACCAGGCGCACGTTTTGGTTAAAATGCTTGTGCAAAGCCAACCTTTCAATCTGACGAGAGTAACACCCGATCAAATGATGGACGGCCTGCGCGTTCTGAAGAGCTTGGGAACTTTTATTCCAGACATCAATGGCAGTAATTTTTTGGATGGCAAAACTGCGGATCTTTCAGCTGCTGAGATTCTGCGCCTGGATGATGCTAGACTTGACGATCAGTCTGCTCAAGTAATGGGATTTGTGCTTGGGTGCCACGGATGGAAAGGTGTTGGCAAGATGAAACACACCCAACTCATAGCCGAATGGTTGGTTTTTGGACAAAAGGCGGCTCGCGGTGAGGTTCGCGTAGGATACGCCAGGAGTGGAAAAGTGGAAGGAGATTAAGAAGTGTATGAATTATTGCGCAGAGCCAGCACTAGCCAGAAAGGCATTCTAACGCTTCTGAACCTTTAAACGCAGACACAAACTTACCCCTCTGCACTGCGTAAAATCTTCGAAAATACGATGGATAATGATAGACACGTCTAACTCTGGCCGTATAACTAGCACTCTGAGTTTGCCACACTGCTTGTGCTGGGATTCTTTAATTTCAAATGGCGTAGATTCAAAGAGCCGGATGTCGTCACTTGTGCTTTTTGGTAGCGGTCGTCTGTTCCTCTTGCGTGCGGCCGAGTAAATTTTGCAGAAAGTTAGTCTGGAAGTGATAATTCCGCCACTACAAATTCTCGTGAATTTGTTGCGACACAATTCGGCAGGAAGATGGATCCACCACATATTCAGGCGTCCTCGATCTGCGTGTACACCCACGAGGGGCTTCTCACAAACACGATCTCGCCCTGTAAAACCCCTAACCCACTGATGAAAAGCCGACTTTGTACTTTCCATTCCTAACCCGACTGCCAGGGCCAACATGAAACCATTTTCGTCTGTGCTGCCTCAAACAGCGAACCATCAAGTACGGACCAGGAACAAACTTTGAAATTCAGCGGACGAGCTGTAGCCCACGGTGACAGATTGCCGTGGGTTTGGGGTGACGCGGGGTGACCCCGGTCACTCACGGGGTCACCCGCGTGGCGTCGCGGCTTGGTGGGATGTGGGTTTATCGGGATGGTACACATTTTCCCACGTTGGCGAGGAAACGGCACATAAGCCTTCCCCTTTGCCTTCCGCCTTGCCGACGCCACCTTCTCAGGTGGCTTGCAAATCGGCGTAGCCAGCTGCGTATTCACCTTCCTCCCAAACTCACCCTTAATCGGAAGCTTCTTCAGCTTCAACCCCGTCACTTCCATAAACTGCCCAATATACTTTGTCATCCCATCTTGGCAGATTCAGCAATCTCGCGACCTCATCCGAATTGCCCTTCACCACCAGGTCCTAGCAACTTTCCAGCCTTATGTCGGAACTCTTTGTCGTGGTCGGATGCGATCTGGACCACCAGCCGCTCAAACGGTGTCAGAAGACTGATTACTTCGGTATCATCGGTGGTACCATGATTCATCAGGGTTAGAAGAGCTTCATTGTGTTGTATGCCGCACGTGAGCCAGATAAAAGAGAAACCGTTTTGAGTCTCGTATGAGAGACCCAATACCACGTACCCCTCAGCCGAGGTCCTGACACGTACTCAAGGGGTCAAGCAAGCCCCTAGGAATCGGCCTACATAATGTACGTAGGGCCCATAGATAGCATTAGTTAGATAATTGATTCTATTGATATATACCGTGCTATATACTGTGTTATTACGACGCCCTGTTCCGCCTGCATTTACCGGTAATACTGACATTTGTGCTGCAGCGCCAAGCCAGTTATCGGCGAACAACTCCAACACATTGTATTCTGCCAAAGTTTCCGATGATAAGTTATTTGGGTGATATATGGTCTCAAAATAGAGTCCTGGGTACCGTATGTCGATTGAAATAAGATCCTTCCCCCACGTGCAACCTTTCACCTGGCGACTTTGTGTCATGATTTGGTTTTGACTGTATATAAGAGAGCTGCGAAGGTAGAGGTGCGAAGGCCCTGGCTTTAACACCGCCGGCAGCGTCAACGCCGGTTGTCAACATGCGAGCGATGTGTTGGAGTTGCTTGCCGATAACTGGCTTGGCGCTGAAGCACAAATGTCAGTAGTACCGGTAAATGCAGGCGGAACGGGGCGTCGT
>RCNJ01000259.1_pt1 | contig 31418 bp, 33 predicted proteins | sample 2041171 | NCBI WGS metagenome assembly RCNJ01 (sample SAMN09708213, study PRJNA481090) | feces metagenome | biome: feces | host: Pygoscelis adeliae | place: Antarctica: Rookery Lake | collected 2010-03-01 | reverse complement strand
ACCAAGCTGCTTGACCGACTCAGTATGAGCAACGCAAATCCAACCTATCTTCCTATCCCAGCTGGCACTGTTTTAAAGCCAGATGAGAAGAACCTACTTGACCAAGATGAGATGGGTCTTTACCGTCAAATAGTTGGGTCTACAATTTACCTAGCTAACAACACTCGATTAGATATAAGCTACGCTGTTGGTCAGCTAGCAAGATTTATGGCTAAGCCAGCGGAGACGCACTTACGACATGCAAAGCAGCTCCTCCGCTACTTGAATGGCACAAGAACAGTTGGCATCACATATTCCCACCGGCTGAGAGAAGGGCCGCACAACTACAGGTTGTTCTCAGACGCAACCTGGGGAACTGAGGATGATTGTATCTCATTCCAAGGTTGGGCAGTACTGAGATACGGCGGTGTAGTGTCCTGGTCAGCACAGCGTCAGAAGTCGACAGCACTTAGCTCGATGGAAGCTGAGATAATGGCTGCTAGCGAGGGGGCGAAAGAAGCAGCCTGGCTAGAGAAGTTGTTAGTCAATTTTGGTGAACGACAAGAAGATGGTTCTGAAGCCTTTATTCCTACACTCTACTGCGACAATCAGGGTGCCATTGACTTAATGCACAACCGTAAGTTTCATGCGCGAGCGAAGCACATCCACTTGAGGAATATGTATATACGAAATGACATGGTCTCACAGAAACGCATACATGCTCACAAAACAGTTGCCGACCAACACATACACTAGGCACATGGCCTCGTTTGGGATGGAAAAATGAACAGTATAATTTTCATATCAGAGGTACTCTTGTACCGCAACACAGCTGCCTCTAGGCGACGCTTTCGTCAAGGCTTGCTGTGAAGTCGTTGAACTCCCCACTGGGGAGATGTAGATGACTGTGGTGCTGAACCACTGCGGGAGTTAATGAGGCCTAGATATCAGGTGTTAAAAGTTAATTACTATAGCAGGCTGTACTCAGCAAGGGGGCGTGTCAAGGATGGCAACAATCATTGCTCAGCGATTGCCATGGGTTCAAGAGATGAGGGGTATGGAGGGTACGAGGTGCTTGTGCTGAATCAGCCGGCGCTCTCATTAACCTGCTCTCACCTTCACTCTGTATACTCAAACCATCATCTATAACTCTTGTGAAACCTACGAGGTTTAATTAGTGCTATTTACCTAATACTTTATCATTGAATCTTAACAACCTCAGCTTCTCCTGTCAACAGGATTCACCTCTCAACATTATATAGCTAGTTTAATATTGCACTCCGTTAGATTTGAACAGAAGCAGTGAAATATGCCACATGAACTATCTATGAGTGTCAGCGCTGTAAGACTACAACTCTGGTAGCCTAAGGGGTTTGCAGAACTTGTGAGCTTCCGTCCGTTGAATTGCAGTATGGGAACCGTTAGTACTGCATCTGTGACGACGGCAAGCAGTATGATAAGAGATGGGCAATGGCAGTTAGCGAGAAGCTAGTTGACCTGTTACATAGCAACGCCACAGATGAGACGCTGCGATTTGGAGATGCCATATAATGCGCGAAGCACATAGACTCCGAAATCTCCGAATCGTGCGTCCTGGTATTTCTTCACAGTTGAGGCCAAGCGGGCATTATATTCGTTTCTGCTGTTGGCCTTAGCGCAGCCCACTCACATCAGCCACAATCACAATTACAACGCAATTTTTTTTAAAACACCATTAACTACCTAAACACCACACATTTCCCTCTTTCCCATCCCTGACAGTCACCGCCCTAAATTTACTCCCCATTATCCTTGCCAAAGATAACTAAGGCCGACTCGGAGAACCAATGCACTCTCAATGACTATCCCATCGTTCCCTACCCTTCCCCATCCTTTCCTCCCAATCTCTCCTCCTCAGTGTGTGGTAGCCAGCATCCCCCGAAGAAGTAACCACCGCGCCGAATGCACTCCCTCATCATTCTTGCCAGAGGCAACTTAAACCGGCTCGGAAAACCTTCCCACTGTATCCATGACTCACCCATCACGATCCTCTCACTTGCCGCATGAAAAGAACGGGACGGATGAGTTGGATCACACGATGATATAATTGAAGAGCGCTTGTCCGCAGGGACTAGCGCCGTGCGCGGCTGCGCTCTGATAGCGCTGTGTGCGCTGAAATGTGCAGATGTGGTATGCCGTGAGCCAATGTATGGTGAAAAGCGATGAGATGCGATGTATGCCCGGTCCCCTCGCATGACGCCAGAAAGCAAGAAGCAAAAACAATCCAGGGTATCATCAACAAAAAACCAGCAACCTTAAGCTCGCATCGTGATATGATTGTCGTATGTTCGTAGTACCGCTTAGTAAAAACCGTCATCGCACGTAGAAACTGCAACCTTCCATGAACTAGGAAGGTAGTAAGTAAAACCAGGAAGGCAACAGCACGGCATTGACCCTCATCCCGTCCTTGGCTCACTCCCTTCGCCGCCGAGATCCAAATACCGCCCCAAGACGATATCCAACCCCTCACCTCTTCCCACTCCCTCCCTGCAATAACAAATTTAGTGGTGGAAAGAAGAAGACGCCCTCCGCCTTTCCCTTCCACACCCTTCCTCTTCATCCGGCACCGGGATACCCACCGTCCTCAAATGCCTCAAGTACGTCGCATCCCTCTTATGCTTCATCCCACCCTGCACCTCACCAGGACAAGTCCCAAACGTAACACTCAGTCCCCTCGCCGCCCCAAACATCCTCAATAGCACATCACGCATCAATACCGCATCTTCCACGGAACCGAATGCGATGGTTGCGTTTCCAAAGTTATGCACCACCGCCTTCTGGACATTTCCCTGCTTGACGCCCACGGAGTAACAAATATCAACGAGATCACTCTCATAGTAGTCGCGGTGCATAGAGGAGGTATTGACGAGACAAAGCCTGCGAGTCAGCTGCCTATGTCCCCCATGGCTGTGATGCATCTGCGCCATCAACGGCTCCTCCGGATACTCAGCCAGGAACACCCTAATCGGAGCCTCCTTCGAAAACGGCCAGAGAGACGGATGTCTCTCCTCCCATTGCCTCTTAACCGCTGACTCTAAATCATGATGGTAGCCCATAGCCCCCCTCACAACGCCATGGAGACCGAACACCACCTCCCCCACATCGCGGAAAAGCACACCGGCGAGACGCAACCCTGTGGATTCGTCGTGCCCGAACTCGATCTTGTAGATTGAGCCGTAAGCGTGCGAGGATACCGAGTCGGAGATTTGCTCAAGGGTTGTGGTGTCCGGGACGCCGAGGATGTAGACGACTCTTCTTTGGTCCTCCGTGGTGGAGTGCTTGACGGATGAGACGCTGGTTGGGAGCTTCATGAAGCGGTGCTCTGGACCTTTTGGTGCGGTGCGGACGTTGACAATCGTGTTGCTCTCGGTTGTTATGGTGCCGCTGAGGATTCCGCCAGCTGGGGCGTTCACCTGGGCAATTGCAGCCCAGGATGCCGTTACTGGAGCAGTTGGTGCTGGCTCGACGGGCTTGGAGGCTTTCTCCTCGGCCATGATCTCTGCCAGTGTCTTTGGCTTGGCCACGACTGGGTTGAGTGGTGGTGGCACATGTCTCGGAGTGACTAGCTTAACGGCTCCGGCATCAGAGTGAGAGGATCCCGGTCGCTGAAAAGATGCGGGAGCAGCAGCTGCTGCGAATAACGGTGGCGCCTCAGGTCTGGCTGGTGCAGAAGCGACACTCTCAGCAAGACTTGGTCTGCGCTCTGGAATATGATCCTTCCATCCAGAGAAGTCCGTTCCTGGGAAAGCCATGAGAACCGGATTGCTAATCGGCGTAGAAAGTGTGGTTGATCCACGACGAGATGCAAGAGCAGACTCAGCCTGAGCAATCTTGTCTTCCTCATCCTCCCAGAACTCGGAAACGATGACACCTTTGCCCTTGGCATCAATAGCCTTGCGAAGCTTAATGGCCTCCCTGGTGGCAGCATCCTCCTTCTCCTTGCGAAGCTTCTTCTCCACATCAACTTCTTTGAGTTGACCCTTAGAGATGACAAATCTATCCCCCATGCAGAGTTGATCCTTATCCCAAGTATGATCCTTGGAACGATTGTCGTTAACCTCAATGCCTGGGATGATCTCAATGCCTTTCGCCGTCTTCTTGGCAGCAGCCTTATGCTTGGCCTTTACCTTCTTTGCCTCCTCAGGATCAGAAGGCTCGCTATCACTGTCAACATCCACAACGGAGAAGCTGATCTTCTCAAGAACAACCTTGCCGTTGCCGAGCTTGAAAAGATTCATCTCCTTTCTAGCTGCGGCCGCCTCCTTCTCACGTGCCTTCTTAAGCAACTTCTCCGTGCGACGCTTCGAGGTACGAGCTCTGGTCTTGATAATTGGAGGATTCTCCTGAACGTCTTGACTTGGTGGCGCCAAGAAGTGTGCATCATCAGTAGTCTTGTTGTGGTCGGCAAGCATAGCAGCAAAGCGTGGAGTTGGCGGAGTACCAGGGGTGATTATGATATCTGGTGGCGGTGGAGTATTCGGACGTGGTGACGCGAGCAAGATCTGTGGTCCCTTAGACTCTGGCGCTGGCACGAAAAATTTAAGCTCGGAATCAGATCTGACACGAGCCACAGGCTTAGCCTTTGGCTTTGGTGTAACCTTGATTGGTGTAACCACGACATCAGGCGGAACCTCAGACACGCTGATAGATGGTATCGTTTGTTTAGCGGCAGATGGAATAGGCAGGCCTGGCGGTGGACGTAAGGTCTGAGATGGCTGTGGAAATCCGCCAGCCTTGGACATTTCGGCCAAGGAAGGGAAATCTACGGTAGAGTTAGCTCCTATTCCCCAATAATCAACACCGGTAACGGTGCCATTGTGTCTACGACGATGCATGGGAGTTCTTTTACCTTGAGAGCTAGCAGCCGAAACTGGTCTCGAAACTTGGGCAAAAGTGAACGACGGGCTCAGCTTTGTTTGTGGAGACACAGGTGGCGTATCAGTCATAACACGCTGTACAGCCTGGGGGAAGACATTCTTAAGCTGATGAGGTGGCTTCTGCACTGTTGGAGGTGCAGTAGCTGGCCCAGGCCCGAAATTCTCTGTCTTCTGTACCGGTGCCTGCGCGGTATTTGGTGAAGGCTTGATGCTTTCCGTCCTCTGAGCACCAGTTGTTGACACTGTACTCTTTGGAGCAGATGATGGGACATTGCTGCGATCAGCGAGTACGGGGAGGGTTACGGTATAACCATTGAGGCTTGCAACCATGAAAGTAGTACTCTGAGCACCGGCTGTTGGCACCGCACTTTTCGAAGTAGATGATTGGACATCATTGCGATCAATGAATACGGGTTGGCCAACAATATAACGGCCTCCAATAATATAACCCACGTTCTCTAATGCTCTGTGAGGAGTATTCGATGGTTCCAAAGAAGGCGCAGGAGGCTTGGAGATACTGCCGCTCGTAAGACGGTCTAACAATGCATTCGTCTTCCCCGCTGCGACAGCAGCAGAGGTGGCAGCGATGGAATCGTTCGGCGTAATGTGAATACGGTTGTTGGAGTCTTCCATGAATAGTGGCGTGACATGTGAGGAGCCATCTCCTGTGACGGACAAACTTGCCTCAGTTCCATTACGTGCTGCAGCATGCGCTGCTGCCTGTGAAAGAACATTCAGTCGTGGCGGCTGTGGGCTTGGCACGACTGGAATTTTACGAACCTCCTCTTGCTGTGTTGAGATAGGATCCACTCGAACCTGGGAGGCGGCGCTTGTGGGAACACCTTGGGAGTTTGGCCTCTTCATCCCCTCAAGAATGGCCCTTGCACGGCTATGAGCGCTCGGCTGGGGTGCCTCTGCGGCTGCTTGTTCCACGTACGCATTCTGCTGTTGAATAGTTGCCTGAATCCATGGCTGATAGCTAGGTGCATACTCCTCTTCACAACGAAGGACCTCGCAATGAGCCCAGCTTGCACTTCCCGGCATCCAGATCCAGTGGTACATCTCCGGAGGGCAGCCCCTTGGCGCCACCACGGTCTGGTTCTTCTTCTTCCAACTTGGATACATGGTCCTCCAAATATAGCCTGTCCTTTCTACACACATGGCATTAAGATTCGGGTGCGCAATTGCAAAGGCCTCTTGACTCGTGTCGACGAACTGCTCTGGCAGATGCTTCGGGAGATAGCCACCCATTTTTGCGTTTGCCAGCTGGCGGTTGAGGTGTTGAGTGAAAGACTCATCGCCGGCTCGTGGTGGACCAGAATAGTATCCTGGAATAGCGATGACTCCTGGTGGAAGAAGAGGATATCTATAGCGACCTGGGCTGTAAGGGTGACGGCGGCCACTTCCGTTGCTGGAGCCCGAATCGGAAGACGAGCTTGTAGCGTTGGAGCCTCGGCGACTTCTGCTTCTGCTACGACGACTCCCCGCAACCTTCTCAACTGGTGTAGCAACTCTTCTTGGTGATCTGTGCGTCTGTCCTTGTGACTGCTGCTCAGTATCTCCGTTCACGTCTTGCTCGGCGGATGGCACCTCAGCATCATGTGCCCGAGAATTGCCGGCAAGGCTTGGAGAATTGCCCATGGTATCAAAGGCGCGTTCGATGTGGAAATCCGCTGCATAATAACCATGAGCAGCTGAAAAATCTCCCTGATAATGATGTTGAGGTTGAGAGTGTGTATTGTGCTCGCGCCCGTTGTGCGCAGTGCCCTGCAAGATATCTGTAACAAGACCACCACCAAAGCTGGACTGATTGAAATCGAATTCCTGTTCTTTGACTGGAATCTCTTCTTTATCCTCTTCTTTATCTTCTTTAATTGGCACGTTGGCTGCGATATCAGCTGAGAAGCTGTCGGTTCTGGTGTCAGCCAGAAGAAAGTCGGGTGGCTGCTGTAGCTCCGCTGGCGCCTTTATCGAATGAGAGGCCGCAGCAGTAGATGCTGCAGATATCGCATTAACAACATTTTGCGTCTCCGCTGGAACCGCATTATTCTCAATCATCGCACGATCAGCATTGCGCGAAGCTGCGCGGCTGGTCATGAGCGCAATTGTCAATCCAAACGCGTCTCTTGGTGTTGAGAGTCCCGATGAGTTTGTAAGTGGCGCGTCGCCCGGTGTCAGGTACGTGGTATTCGCGAACTGAGTAGTGACGGCGACATTATTCGCTCTGGCATCGCCATCTCTTAAAGGCAAATCCTCGTTCCCTTCTCTCTCTCTTGTGCGTGCGCGTCTTAAAATTTCGCGATTAAGTTCATTTATGTCGAAAACAGCGCTGGTTGAAGTGCGCACGTGACTGTTGTCGTCGCGCAGGTCGTGGAAATTGCTACAAACAATAGCATCGCGGATCTCTGGCCTGATTTCTGGAAGGGATGATCTTCTGCGATGGATGGCTTGATTTTCACGGCCGCCGCATTCTGGAGGGCCTCTTGGGTCATGGTGGCCGATGCCTCGAGTTCCTAGTGGAAGTCTGCCTGGCGCAGCAAAGGCACCCATCAATCCCCCTCTTCCTCTTCCACCACGCCCTCTCTGTGCCCTTCCCCTTCTGCCAACTGTATTGTAAAGACCTTGTTGGTGTCTCATTGCAGCTGGCCCTGTAGGCGTTCCTGGTGGTACTGGCGATGGTGGATTTGGCACCATAGCCGGCGATGGAGGCGCGTTTGCAACCTCCATGATGATGCTGTTGTTTTTGGTTATAGTTATCGGGTTTTAGAGTTCTCGACTGTACCGCCACTTCGGGTCTAGGTGCCGCGACCTCGAGAAGAGCTTTGGCGGTGCTCTACGGAGGTGGCGGCCTTGAGTGTTCCGAAGTAAAGCAGTGTTGAGGGAAGGTGCGTTGGACTTTCGGGAATGACACGTAAAGTCGCGCTTGTTTCGGCAGAACAGATTGATGCTCGTCAAAGGTTGCTGAACTATATGAGACTTTGTTGTCGCGTGTAGGCTGAAAAACGATGTTAGACGTTCAGATGCTCAGTTGTTATGTTTGATATTTGTGTCGGAAACGGATGGAAGTGTTTGGTTGCAAGCGCGTTAACGTGCGCGGGCAAAATCAAGAAAGTTGCGACAAACGCGCCCAGGGGCTGTTGTAGACACGAATAATTACGATTAGGTATTTTCTAGGCTAATCAACGTCTCTTATGTACACTCCAAACGCCGTAACACCGCGCTAAAGCAAATTAAGGTTCTGAAGACAGCCTTTCCCGAAACGGTAATAAAAGCCAATCCAACTTAAGTGAAGCCGAGCATCTGCTTAACTCTGCGAACAGCCTCCTTAGCCATCTCATCCCTTCCCTCCCTGGTCCTGCTAACTGCATCCCTATTCTCCTGAGCACGTCTCAGCAAATACTTCATACACTCACTAGTAGTACCCCACACCAAATACTTGTAGGCCATCGGCACATCCGCAACACCCTTATCCTCCTTACTCTCGACCTGCGCGCGCTGCACAAGCTCACACGAAACCTCATCAGCCATACCCTGAAGCTGTCCATACACAAGCTCGATCTTCTTCTCGCCTCTCGCCGACTGCTCCTTACGAATAGCCATCGCCTTACGAACCGAAGCAATATTGTGGCAAGCAAGCGCCAAGCTGACTTCCGGGAATGGCTGGCCCTCTTCTCCCTTTGCTGGCTTCAGGACGTCGGTGTACTGCTTGCGCATCACGGCCTCGGCCAAGGTGTCGTAGTTAGCGTCGGTGTCGGCTTTTGTGTCGTGGATAAGGTGTCGTGGGTCGGAGTTGATGTATGCGCCACGGACGAGCTTCACGCCAGCAACAAACCCATCCTTTCTTGCAGAAGCGAGGTGGGATGCGAGCACAGCTGGACTGGCCTTCAGGTAAGCCTGGTACGTGCAGAAGACGACAGCATTCTTATTGTTGTAACGCTGCATGTACTTCAACGTCCACGCATCAATACCCTTCTGCAGCGAAGCCTGCTCAGCATCAAACACAAGCTTGACGCCTCTGCTGTGTGCAAGGTCGCAGATCTCAGTGATAGAATCTTCGAGCGCAGCGGATGGGTCGAGATTATGCGAAAGGTTGTAAAGAGCTTGGGAGCCAGCACCAGTGAACTTCAATGCGACGAAGTCTCCTGGCTCAGCAAGAGAAACAGTCGCAAGTGTGCCCTGCTTCCATGGCAGAATCTCGTTCTGGATAGTTGCCTCTGTTGCCTGGCCACCAGAAGCTTCCAGCTCCTTTGCAGCCTCGGCATCGAGGACAACTTCTTTGGCGTAGCACAGCATCACCCCAGCATATCCCATGTTCTTGAGTGTCCTGATTATCTCGTTTACTTCCAGCTTGTTCTCTCCGGCGCAGAAGTGTGCGTAAAAACTCTTCTTGAGGATCCATCTCAGAAGAGGGTTGCGATCTGAGTTGAGGGCTGCGGATTTGCTATGGGCGAGGATGTCGAGTGCTTTTAAGCTGGGTGGGAGGAGGATGGGCGAGCAGGATACGGAGTTTATGGCGATGCCGCGGAGGAGGAATTTCAATGGGAGAATGGAGAGAGGTGGATATGATTTCGTCATGATGTTGGACTTCGAAGCTGCTTCGTCACGTGGTGAAGGAACGTCATGAGGTTGTAACTGGGATAATGATACTGCGGCCTGACGAGGTGAAGTCTTTGAGGATAGGTTTCTAGGTTTGATGATAGTCTTTGAAGTAGAAGTCGATGTCTTTGAGGCAAGCTTCGTGATGGTTGATGGCCTGGTCGCCATTGTTACTTCCCCAGTTATTCAAAGAGAGGCAAATACTTTTGAATGGGTCGACTGAACACTTCAGGATGTCTTAGAGTGTACAAGATATTCAGTCATTATTATAGTTTTACTACTGGGTATATACCCATATATGCTGTTCTACTTCATTGCGACTTCGGAGCTCTCAGATTTCTGATGCGAACTAGCCGTACAAGTTACGAGTTTGAGAAGGCGCGGAGTCGAACTTGATAATGAGTTCTGGGCCTGCCCGACGATATCCGCCATGATGTAAAGCTCTATGCCGCATGCAGGCAAGCGTCAGCACTCTTAGCTTGACATAAAGTTTACAGGGGTACGGCGCTACGAAGATAGCCGCACTCACGTGACCGCACTAATCCTCGTGTTAAGGTGAATTCCCATTTCTGGCCTTCCTCGTCTCCATAAAAGGCATCGAAAGCCCAATTTGCAGATCCAGCCGTCGGCTTACGGTACCGGCGACCCCACATATATCCATATAATTGAGCCTAAGACCGGCAATGGCGCGGCGGATATTGCGCCAGCAGGGCTAAAAAGCTTATTTTGACATTGGTAGCTGCTCTTCTAGAGGTTGCTTTCGCCGCGGCTTGCCGCTGGGTTTGACGAAGCCTAAATAGCCTGGTGGTCTGCCTTTCAGTGTGCTTAAGAGGTCTTGGGCCAGCCCAAATGCAAATCCTATTGCGATACCAGTCTTTGCTGTGCGGGCGGCTGTGAGGAGGGGAAAGCGATCTGTATCTTGCGTTAGTCTAGGTCTTCAAGTCGGTCGCATTTTGCCGACTTCAAGCCGGAGCTTCTGCGGCGGAATATGGTGGTGCTTTGACATAGAGAGAACCGTCCTCGGTTCGTTTATTGAGCCCAGCAAGCTCGCAGAATTGGTTGGTAATAAAATATGCGACTTACTCCATAAACTGAACCCTCCAGCCACCGTCGCAGACGCCAGCACCGTATTCCCAGCATCCCTCTTCCCCCTAACATCATCCCACGCATCCTCAATCCAAAAGAAAAGCCCCGTCCATATCGCCATCTTCCCTCCCATCTTCAGCCCCTCCTTCAATCCCCCATACGCCATATGATAGTTCTTCGACTTGTGATACAGATACCAACCCGTCGGGCTACTAGGTAACCTATGCGCATTCTCTGCTCTAAATCGGTATCCGGCATTTGAACTGCCATGTGTTGTGCCCAGTGCTAATCCGAGGATGAATGAGGCGGAGGATGCGAGGAAGAGTCGGGAGGTGGTTGGCAGACCCAAGCGTGAGTCTAGGCGGCGCGCTTCAAGCCATTCGTCGTAGATGCCGCGAAGGCGGGCGATTTCCTCTTTTGAGAGGATGGCCTCTGGGTCTTCGAGCCGTTTGAGATCGGGTGGTGGGCTCGACATGATGTTTATGCTTTTGTGTGATGTGCCAGTTATGGCTGTGAGGCTGTAGATGGGCAGTGTGGTGATTCAAGTGGTAGCCTCGTCATCACTTGCACGTGATACCGCGTCGGTGCGCGCTGGCTTCAAATACCAATAGCGAGTGCCGCGATAACGATCGCTTATCGCCGAGCCATCGACATCAAGGTGTTGCAATTGAGACACCCTTCCACTCTCCACATCAACGTCAATCTCCAACGTGAACGTCAGCACTTACGTCTTCAAGAATCAATATACTATTGTCATCAAGCATAGCATCTAAAGCCATCAATAATTACTCAACACCACCTTACGCACCCTCCAAATAAACACCAAAAATGGTAAGCTCCTCCAAGCTAAAAAGAGCTCATTGCTAGACTTTCCTCACGTCAACATTACTACGAAACCACAAAGTCACACACTAACACTCCTCAGCCTCCACGCAAAGTTACTGACCCCCAAATCTACATCACCCTCAAGCACAGCAAGATCACCGTCCCTTTAACCACAACCGCCATCTCCGCATTCCGCACCATCCTCACCGAGCTCCTCGATGGCCTCAACGCTCGTTACTCAAAAGGCATTCCATCCCGCCCGCTTTCATCCGTACCAAAGACGTCGATCCCAGACTCTCCAGACAACATCCGCATTGCCGTTTTGCATGATAAAAAAGATGCCGACAAAGGCTGGCGCGAGATCCCGTGGTGGAAGTACAAAGATGACGAGTTAAAGAACAGCCTCACATACTGGGATATTGAGCAGGGTGATATCTTGGCGTTCAATTTCGTTGAGGAACAAGATGAGGTGAGCGATGAGGAAGAGAAGAGGATGGAGACTGAGATGGCGGAGTTTTGGGTTGAGTGGCCGAATTTTGATGCGATGGATGCTTTGGCGGACGAGGGGGGTGTGGAGAGGAGGGGTGGTGAGGGTGCAAGAAAGAGACAGAGGCTTGATGGGGCGGATAGCGATGAGGATATGGATGCGGATAACTAAATTCCGCAGAAGGTTGCGAGGTTTCCGAACATCTTCGTAAGAATGAGGGTGTTTGAGGACTGGGTACTTGATGTGTAGGCATATTGGGAGCGATGGCGTTTAGGTGTTGGGATCACATTGCCATAGAGTAAGCGGGTTCGTTTCCCAATTTAGTAGAAAGCCTGATTTTGCTCGGGTTCTTAAGTACGTACATGGAAAATGGCCATGCGGATGCCAACAGTGTTGGTATCGTCTCAGTGTGACAACTATGCGCTCTATTTACTCTCTCCACTACAAGAAATCTCGTTAACGCGTTCCCACTACACGACTATACGTGGTATGTATACGCAACGCAATCAACCCGGTCCTCAAACTACGCCTCACCCAGTAAATAACTATACGTGCCGCAATGCAATAAACAACCCATCGAACTATGCACCATATTTGCAAGATAAACCCCCGATACTGCTTCCCAGTAAACAGTCACCGTGCAAACAACCGGAGCAATCAAACCATACCACATACCATTCACCACAACTGCCCGGGGCCCATATCTCTTCGCCGAACGATGCTGTCGTGCAATCCCTCGTAGAGGCAACAACTCATCCGCACCCTTAAGCCACAGGTGTGGTATCAATCCAATCACTCTCGCTCTCGAGAATGTACCAGCGCCAGTCGGTCGCATGCTGCCATCCCTGCAGAAAATCGGCAACGCGGGTCGCGCATCCGAAACGAAGGATGGAGTCGTAATCGAACTCGTTGAGGAACAGGCTGAGGACTGTATGCACAAAAGCGCACATAAGGGGCAACCGGTTAATTACCTTGGCATGAAGTGAAGACGTAGTACAGTATATCAAAATCGCTGTTGAAATTGAAATTATAGCTGGCTGATGGATTAGCATCTCTCTGGGAACAGGCGGAGAGATTATTCCAAATCGGCTCGAGTTCCTCGGATGCAAGAAACTAAAAGGAGAAATCTGGCATAACGGTTACATCAACGACGAAAAGCAAACGGGTGTTAACACCAGATTGACATTTATTTCCCATATATTCAACTATCTACCTTTCCCTTCCGTTTTTCACCATCCCAACCATCCCAACCATCCCAACTAACCCTCCAGAACCTTCTCCAACCAAACACTGGGCGCACACCCCACCATCTCCCCATCCCCCTTCCTCAAAGTGTAACCACTCCTCTCATCAAGCTCATTTATGCACTTAAAAACCCTATACCCCATCCTCTCATACCACTCCTGCGTGCTAAACTTCGGCACGCTCCCATTCACCACAATCAAGTTCCTCTTCGCCCCCGGGATCCCCCCTTCATCATCCTCCAACAGCGCACGCTTATCCAGCGTGTCAAGGGTGAGGATTTTTGCTCCAAGGACAGCAACGGCCATGGATTCAGCGGCCCGTACGGCGACACTGCCGATCCCGGAGTTGTGCAGAGCGCGGGAGACGTAGAAGGTAGAAATGTGGAATTTATGGGCGGAGGGGTCGGCGAGCTCGACGGTAGGGAGGAAGGTGGAGGCGATGGTGTCGATGGAGATGTGGCCAAGGGGGATGAAAGAGGACTCAGAGCGAGAAGAAGAGGACTCTCTCGGACGACCTCCAATCGTCTTTGCTGAATCGTCCAGAGGTGCGGCCTCACGAGGGTAAGATTCGGTGTGCTTGGCGATCCAGGCGGAGCGGCAGGTGACTTCTGGGGTGATGACCTGCTGGGTGTTAGATTTTTCCAATCTCCCAAAACTATAGTCTCTCTCAGTAGTCTTGCCAAGTCCAAGATCGTGAGATCGTTGCTGTCATATTAAGCTCACCCCACGATCTTCCACATGTTTTCTTGGCAAGTCTCGGCGTGCGCCACCAAATTTTTTGAAGCCACAAGAAAACACTTACGACCCAGTGAATACCCATAACCCCCTCCTTCTGACACTTTCTCCAATACTCAATCTTGTCCGCCTTCCAACCACACTCCACCCTCTGGAGCCTCAGACGTTCACAATGCTCTGGGGACTCGGAATCCCATGGGATCAGGGTGACTTTTGGCCTTTCGGCGCCGGGTGAGGTTGGAATGTGTTGGTCTGTAATGGACATCTTTAAATACTGCTGAGAAGTGAAAAGAGAGGAAAGATTAAAGGGTTTTCTGAGCGACGGAGAAAAAGGATAGTTTTATGGCGGGTTGGAGTCAAAATCTGATAAGTGCTGACACGTGGCAGTTGCCACTAAAATCCTCCCTGCGGAGTACACCTCCTAGTGGAAGCGCGGATTCTAAGTCCAGAACTCAACTTTACAGATCAAGACCCCTATTCAGCACCGTCCAGCGTTTACGACAAAGAGCCTGCCGAAATTTTATAATGAGAATGGCAAACTGCAACAGTATTCGTCGGCTCTGACGCCGGCGAAATTATCTGTCTATGAGTCAACGAAGCGGACAATTGTAAAGACGAATTTAAACCACTAGGCTCCGCAAACTGAGACACGAGATGTGGCCGTAATTAGATTACAACATCGCCATTATACTTTCGCCTAAATAGTGGATTAGGGGCCGCTATATTTTGTTTTTACCTGTTAGACGCCCAGCTTAACGAAGTGTTACAGCTGTATAAATCTCATTTCTATGTTAATATTTCTAGCCTGCGAAGTAACTGTCATGAGCTCCAAAGCAAGGACGTGGTTCTATAGCGAAATTGACGTCGTCGCTGATGAGCGTCCTCATTGATTGGTGATGGTTTATTTACTATCTCCTTTTCCTTTTTGGCATTTTGCATACTAGAGGAAGATGTGATTTCGAGCTGGATGTGAGGGCGGCTTTTTTTAGAATCTTAATCGTGGAGGGCCAGGTCTTTACACCTCCTAATACAGGCACACTTCTCTTCAGCTGTATCTGAGGACTTGAGATTATCACGGCTAAGTCTCTTACTTATCAACCAGTTATCTTGTGGTTGTTCTAACTGCTAGAGCTCTCCGAGTCCAGAAAGTTAGTTTGTACCCAAAGTTGCTACAAGCTTGTATTTACTACATCTTCTTGGCCGCTCCAGAATTTTTCTACAACTCAGTGTCCTCACAACCGACAAGGACATCACGAGACTCTAATCCCGACTTGCATACAATGTCTAAAACCAGCCAAGCCAAACCCTGAGACAAATAGCCGGCCTCCAGCTCAACCTCACTGCACGTCACCACATACAGCTTTAGCATCGAGCAATACGACAAACCTCAGTCTTACCTCAAGGTCAGCGCCGAATACTCGCACTTTCACAACTACATCATTAACTGAGCCCACAAACTCCATCAAGAGTAACACAGAAACTCCCACCTCCACCCCCACCATTACACCACCAACCACCATGCACCCCCCTGAACACCTCGTCCTCTCAGCCACAAACCTCCCACAGGTGTCGTTGGGGATCCTGCACCAACATATTCACGCCCCGCTCCCTGCCATACGACCATCTCATCGCGCACTTCTCCTTCCCGCTATCCCAACGAGAAGGCCATGAGGCGGACGTAAAGCAATGTGCCTGGAAAGACTGCGACAAGAGTTGGGAGAATATGAGTCTCGGATCAAGACGGTTTATGACACACTGTAAGGGGTTGCAGCCTTTCGTTCGTGGGGTGGGTGGTTGTGGGCTGCGGTACACGTGGAGGGATAGGAGAAGTGGCATTGGAATGTGAGTCGTGCCCGAGCGCTGTGAGTTGGAGGAACTGACGTGGGTAACGGTTCCATAAGTCACGTTGAATAGGATTATTAGGGGGTCGAGAGCTGGCTGTGGGCCGAGCACGGGAGACTCCATCAGCGGGTCGGGAGCAAGGTGGATGCTGCTTCGCATGTACATCCAAGTGCTGCAGGAGTTGGCAACCAAGTTACAACAGATTGGCGGGGTAGGGCGAGTCCGCGGGTTAAATGGGTCGATGCCGGAACACTACAAAGCTATTCTTTGGACTCGTAGTTGATTATTATTGCTGGTGGAGTGTAAGCTCAAATTTATTTAGCTGAATGATCATCCCCTGCCTTCCTCCTTAAAACAAACTCATCCGCCTATCTTCAGTCACAGACAACTAAGCCAAAGCAGTCCACAACCCAACAACGGCACCAGCGGTGCTTAACGCCGCCCGTCCTAGATTAAGCGTCGCCCACTGATCCAACAACTGCTTAGCAGTAGCAGCCGTCATAGTCGTTGGACTTTCATCCTTCAATCCCATCACTTCCCTTGCGACCTTGACTTTGTCTGCTGAGTGAATCTTCTCTGCCTCCTCCAGCAACTTCTTGTTAACACTCGGTGCCATCAAGACAAATGTGTAAGGAACTATTGAGATGACCAGGGCAGCGGCTAGGAGGTAGCCCTTCCAGGTGTTGGAGTAGGGAGAGTAGACGATTGTGGAGTTTGCGTAGGTAACGTAGTTGCGGTAGGCTAGGTACGTAAAGGACGCCAATGAGCTATCGCCAGATCAGTATTTCATTTCGTATGGTGGTGTGCATTGTCCATCGTGAGAAGAGGTGTTTATGTCGGGCTGGTAGGGAAGAGTGGGAACGCACAGCAGGGACCCTCCTGGTCCGACTTTCTTGCCCAGGTTGTAGATTTGCGCGAATTGCTTGAGGGCTACCGGAGTTGGAGCTAGCAGACAGGCTGGGATAGAGAAGAACGAGAGAGTGATGTTCATCCCTCCAAGAATAGCGGCAGAGGTGATACCAATGGCCTGGATGGCACGAATAGGTGGAACACGATCGGCTCCGAGGGAGGAAGCCATGCTGAACGTTGTGGTGAGACTTCGAGCAGGATATGAGGTTTGTTTAGAGAAGAGAAGGAAATGAGAACGACTTTGGATGTAAACAAAGAGTACTCAGGCAAAAGAGCTCGTGTTTATGTGGAAGAAGTGGCAATCGAACGATGATGCTGACATCAAGGTACACGAGGCTGCAGTCTGCTTCGGACCTCGGGTTGCCAGCCTTACTTACTTCTTGTACTCTCAGACAGACACAACCTTCACTTCCTCAGTTTATCTTTTTGAACCTCAATTATACATATACGTGATGATTTATGGTGTTTTCACTGAAGTCTGAAGTTCAACCCACTAATCTCAGCTTCCGCTACCCCAAATACCTGGAACCACCGACCACCCCCCGCTTCGTTCCCGACTCCAGTTCCCGGGTCCCTCCCCCACTATCACTATCCACCTTTGCGCTGGGCGATCATGCTGCGCAGCAAATCAGCACACTGCAATCACACTTCCGATGGAACTGCCATGAAGTGCCAATGGCTGTCACTCCGACCTCTACTCTTAATACAAATCCCACGATTGGTGACTTCGGACTTCAGCGCCGACAGCCATCCTCAATTGGCCTTCTCGCGCACACGAAGGACAAGGCCGAGTCCTCTGCCGCCACGAGAGAGCAGGTCTCTCCCGAAAATATAACGGGGGGAGCCTGGGGCCACGCAAAAATTCACTCCTCGCAAAGGCTGAGGCCGAAGACAGGTGGGTAAGGTAAGCTGCTTAAGGTCATTGCGCCCGCCCCTATACCCTTAACCCTCTCTCTTCTACTCGTTCACTCTGTGCGCGATCCATACCAGTGTGTCTCCAACCCCTTTACCAACTCGTCGCAAAGCCGCGACAACCCACCCACGATGCTCTCCTCATCCTCGTTCTACACTGTGGCCGCCCAAATCGGCGGCGAGTAGCGCGTCCTCTCATCAACCTTCCCAGTCCGCTCCCCAATCGACAATATCTTAATCCACCACTGCTCCTCCGCCTCCGTCACCGACGCCATGAGCGCAGTCGACGCGTCCCATGCCACATCTCCAGCCTGGGTTTCAGTGTCCCCCGCTCAAAAGCGCGATATCTTCCTCCGCACCGCCACAATCTTCGAATCCCGCTCCGAAGAACTCACAAAATACATGATCCTCGAAACCGGCGCCTCCGAATTCGGGGCAGAATTCAACGTCCGTCTCGCCGCCGACATCCTCAACGACGTAGCAGGCCGCATATCCTCCATAACCGGCAGCGCACCCATAACCGACGAGCCCGCCACATCCGCCATAGTCTACCGTGAGCCCTACGGCGTGATCCTCGCCATCGCGCCCTGGAATGGGCCCGACATCCTCGGCGTGCGTGGTATCGCCTACGCACCAGCAGCAGGCAACACAGCTATCCTTAGAGCCTCTGGGTTCTCACCACGCTGCACGTGGGCGATCGCGGATGGTTTAGAGAGGGTGGGCTACCAAGTGGGGCGCTGAATACCATCGCGCATCTCCAGGCTGATGCTGCGGCTGTTACGTAGGCGCTTATTGAGGATAGCAGGGTTAAGAAGATCAATTTTACGCTGAGTGCGGCTGTGGGGAGAATTATTGCGAGTGTCGCGGGGAGGGAGATTTGAAACCTGTGCTTTTGGAGCTTGGGGGGAAGGCGCCGGCGGTTGTGTGGAAGGATGCGGACCTTGAGGTTGCTGCTATTGAGTGCGCTAAAGGTGCGCTGGTGCATTGTGGGCAGGTGTGCACGTCGACGGAGAAGATCCTCGTCCACAAGTCGGTGGCGAAGGAATTCGAGGTTAAGCTTAAGGAGAAGGTTGAGACCATGTTCGGCCACTCTGGCGTACTCGTCATCAAAGCGGGCGCCGATGAAAACAGAAAACTCGTCGAGAATGCGGTCGCAAAGGGTGCCAGGATACTGAGTGGCACGTTGGAGCAGGACCACAAGGAACATGGCACTCACATGTCGCCCGTCGTCCTCTCTGGCGTCTATCAGACGATGGGTATTTATCGCACCGAGTCCTTCGGGCCAACCGTCTCCATCATCCAAATTGAAACGGAAGAAGAAGCTATCAGGATTGCCAACGAAACGGAATACGGGCTGTCGGCAGCAGTCTTCACTGAAGACCTCAGAAGAGCATTGAGGATGGCGAAGAGAATTGAGAGTGGTGCGGTGCATATCAACGACATGGCCATCCACGACGAGACTATGCTTCTGCATGGGGGTGTCAAATCTAGTGGTTGCGGCAGATTTGGCTCTGAAGGCATTGATGAGTGGACCAGGTCCATGACGGTGACTTGGAGGGACTAAGAATGTAGATGTGTTACAGTGAGTAGGTACGCTTATTTAGCGAATCGTTTTGATATTCTGTAATTTGTCTTGCGATTTGACTTGTTGTGGTACTCTCAGATTCTGTGTGGTGATGCGATGCGGTGTAGTCCCCTTAAGCCATGATTCTGCCGTCGCCGGAGCATCACTGCCCTTTAAACAGCGTCTTTCTTGCTATCGGCCTCCGCCCATCATAGTTCTGATAGCCGCACGAACACGCAGCCTTGTCATCGCCCTGCCGTGATGGCGGGAGCTGTTACCCATTGTTTTTTCTTTGCGTGGCCATTATTATCATCTTCTCGTCGACATCGGGTGCGAGGCGTTGACACTGCATTCCCCGCAACCATGTACGTCCATCGCAACAATTGACAGGAGACGCCAGTGGGCGGCGGCGACAGCAGAAAGTCCCTCTACACTCTCCTTAAACAAGTGTGGGATAGGCTGCAGGGTAAGTGTCTGGCGGCCATAAGACCGATAGAGATGGCGCGTCACGTAGCTATCTGGATTCCATGCTGGCAGGTGGCTGTGCTCTGTTGATAGACGTTCTTGTATGCGATGATAAAGTTGGTGTTTTGGCTCAGGTAATACTTTAAGAGGGAATATTGAAAGGATATGTAATGATGGTTACCTGGTCAGTTCAAGGAGTAGCATGGAGGCAGCGTGGTAGGGAGGCATGCATTCATAAGGGCGACCGAATACCATCCACCGACGGACAGCACATGTGCAATCTTCACATCAAGACATCTTGGAACAGTGGATGCAAGGTCAAACAGACTTGAATTATCATCCTCATAAACAAACAACAAGGCATAGGTATGGTTTGAATTATCATCCTCATAAACAAACAACAAGGCATAGGTATGGTTCAAAACATTCATCCTCATATACAGCTTACTCCTTAATCTCATCAGCAACCGGTCTCTGCTGAGCCCCAGTCTGCTGAGCACCCGAAGTAAAGCCCTGCTTCTCATTAATCGGGATCTCATTGCCAGATCCATGCCCATGGGCCTCCTCTCCATACGTCTCGATATCCTTGTTCACAACCACACGGCCCTCGGCCAACATATTAAGCTCGTCCTCCTCAGCATCCAAGCCCCTAAACTGGAGCATGAAGAAGATGCCACCAATCGCCGACAGGGCACCCGCAACACCGTAGTTCCAGATCAATAACGGGTCAGCAGACAGCGGGTTCATGGCCTGCCCAATCGCAGCAGAGATGGCGGAGGTGAAGAGCGCGACCGCCTGCACCATGGAACGCATGTTTGTTGGGGCCTTGGAGAACGCGTACTCGAGGGAGGTGATGGAGGCAAAAATCTCGGAGAGACCGATCAGGACGTAGGAACCGGTCTGGGCCCAGACGTTGATTGGTGCTGGGAGTGGATTGCCGTTCTCGTCGACGCAAGAGTTGGCTTGGTAACCGCAGGGCGACAGACGGTAGATGTACACCTGCACGCCCAGCGCCCACATCATGGCCGCGGTACCGGTGAAGAAACCGAGGGTGATCTTCTTGATTGGGGAGAAGCGGATGCCGTACTTGCGGAGCGTTGGGTAGAGGAGAACATCGCAGATCGGGATGAAGATGAGGAGGGTGAAGGGGTTGAGGTTGTTCAGGACATCGGATGGGAGGCCGTTGAGCTGCATAGTTGTGGCCTGAGCAGTCAGATTGTTAATGATTTGGTTGTAGGTCAACCAGAAGAGCGGGTACCAAGCGAAGACGGCGCAGGCGGCAAATCCACGACGCACCTCGTCGACCCAGGCATCGTCAAAGGTGTACCAAGCTGGACGCTGGTCGCGCGGGATAGCAGATGGCTTGACAGAGGCCCAGAATGTGCCGTCGTGCATGTTCCTCCAGGTCCGGAGCGGGTTGATGGACCAGCGGCCCTTGGTGGCGCGGAAGAGGAGTCTGAAGGACTTGCTGACGACGGAGCCCTGTGGTGACGCTTGGCGATAGCGCTTGCGTCCCCACCACATGATCCCTGGGCAGATGAAGAAGACGACGGTTGGAAGGGTGAAGGACAGCCAGAAGCCGACGTACTTCTCGGCGTAGACCATGCTCAGCTGACCGATCAAAGCACCGATGTTGATGAAGAGATAGAAGTAGTGGTAAATGCGCGACTGAGTGATCGTTGGGTCGACGATGACACGCTCACCAGATGGCAGGGTCTGGATTTGCAGAGTCTTGACTGGGATCTGTTCCACGACGAGCGGAGAAATGTTTGGCTTGAAGCCACCGGTTCCGATACCCATGATGATCAGTCCGACAATGAAGGTGCCGAATGAAGCTGGGGTCTTGGTGATGACTGGTGGAATGGCGGACATGACGAGAATAATGTGGCCGACGATGGCAATTGCAATGGAAATGCAGATAGTCTTGTAACGACCCCAGTGCTCATCAGCCATGTAGGCACCGAGAAGGGGAATGCAGTAAATCCAGAACTGGTTGAAGGTGTTGATGGCATTGGCGGTTTGTGGTCCTTGTCCAAGTGCACCGGAGATACCTTGGTCGGAAGATCCACCGGCACCAGTTCTTGGGTTGGAGCCTGGGAGGGATCCATTGGGAAGTGGCTTGTTGACGAAGTTGGAGACTGGGCCAAGTCAGATTGTGTTCTGTTTCTCGGGATGGAATAAGGATACTCACAGACAACCTGTGTTCCGTAGTAAGAGAAACGCTCGCAAAGCTCAACAAATGCGACGGTATACACAGCTAATGGAATTGGTGCAGAGATTCTGCGCAGAGCAGTTGGGCCGTCGAGTTCCTCTGGTGTAGGATGTTCCTCCAGAAGACTTTCGTCGTCGCTGGGACCGCCGCCGATCATGTGCTGCTGAGTGACCTCGCGCTCCAGAGGCGTATTCATCTTGCGATCATGGTCCTCATGATGTTTAGCGTCGTCCTTCTCGTTGACAGGTTGAGTGGCTCCCTCAGGATGCCCAACAACCGTCCCGTCCTGGTAGGTTGGCTCCACAGACATGGTGGCAGAATTGTTATGGTATTGATCGCAAACAGAGGCCAGATCCTGAGAAGAGGAAGGCATCAAAATAGGGGACGCTCAGGTATATAAATCGTGCGACCCTGTTGCTATGGGAGGCAAAGAACTCACCTTCCATTTTCAGCAATCAGTCGTGGTACTCCACATGAGAGACGAAGTATGAAGCGGTAGACAGTCCGCTTGAAGCTACCGCCTACCTCACCTGTGCATGGGTTGGCATCCTGAAAACCGTTGCCGATTACTTTATTGGCCGAGAGAGGTGGGAATGGAGGTGGGAATGGAGGTGGGAGTGGAAGGTGAGGGTATCGTGCAGCCATGTTCCATTGTGATGGCATGGCAGCCGGCAGCATTTTCCCCTTGGCCAGGTCACTGAAGGCCAATCTCGCGGCTCCCAGCTCAAAGCCGACAAATCACCAACAAGGCGAATGCATGGGGTGCTTATACCAAGGCTGTACCCTAGAGTTGACGATATGCAAATCCTATCTTGGCAGCGGTCCGTGATGGCGTCTAGTCAAAACTTGGTGTGAGCGGGGAAAATGGAGAAATCCTTAATGAAACATTCGCGAACGCCTGCCACCTGCCATAACAAGCAAAAGTATGGTGGTGCGATCTGCAGCACTACAGTACTCCGTACACGAGCAACATCCGGGGTACATGGGGGCTCTTCGATGAACTGACAGTTCTTGGTGAAGGCATGAGAGAATCGCGAGATCTGACGAGATCTAAAGAGTGGAGAGAGATACTTTAACATTAAGTGCTCGTGAAGAAGGCGTTGATTTCTTTCAGTGGCGGATCGAAGGATTCAAACGGCTTTCGTGACTCGTCGCACAATAGCCACAGAGTCATTCATTGCAGATTGGTATTTGAGATGTGCTGATTTTCGCGTGGCGTGATGAAATCGTGAGCGATACAACCAACGCTTGCCGTGTGATGGCCCAAGAAGGCTTCGACGACGTTATCATGCGCTGATGATATCTCTGTAGCGAGGAAAGCCGTGCGGAGTTGTGGCCTCTTTGGCGGATTCTGCTGGAGCGGCTTGGTAAAAGCTTTCAAACCAATATTTAGTGTGAAACCAGTACAAGTGCGCTCCTTGGGTCGGTGAGTTGCGCTTCTGTGTCGACCGCCATGTAACGGAGTTTCCAGAGGCGTCACCAAGTGGCCCAAAGAGAGTGTCACAGACTCGGCCGTGTTTTTATAGATTTGCTTGGTGTTCTTGGTCCATCGCATACGGTAAGCTTGCCTCGCGTTCTCCAACTTTTCCAACGACTTCTTGCACACCACCACCAGCCACATCCATGCACACACTCTGCAAGTTTCATCGCATCTTCCGAACTTCCATTCGCTGAGTGTCGTCCAGGGGGGAGAATGGCCAATAATTTATTGTCATCAAAAAGCCACCTAGACCATATTCAGCAAAACCTCCGCGATGTAATTAAAATCCTGGTCGCTGTCTCCGCACTATCTGCCACACGGCATATAGAAGCTTTCTGGAAGCCGTGGTGTCGAAAGTGAATGGTACGCCAAGAATATACTTGGTGACCAATGCACCTCCATCCCGTCACTCGGTTGAGGTTTTGTGGTGGTTGACCATACTGAGCGCCTATAAAACCCTCAATCGTGGCAATTGAGTTCGCGAAGCGTGTTTGAAGCTCAAGCTTTAAGAAAGTGGTTCTTGATAGTCTGACAGCGGCTGTTTCTCCGATCTTACGCTGATCCCTGAGTCGCAAAGCTGGGGGACATTGGATGTTTTCATGTGTCAGAGATAGCTTGGGAGGAAAAGGCGCTATGTGAGCACATGCAGGGGTTCGCGGCCCAGTATGAAAGCTTGACTGAACTGGGACCGCCGCCATGGCTGGAATCCCATGCACATCGCCCGTCTTGTTAGTGCTTTCAGTTGCACCTGCGCGCAAGTCGAAAAGACGACGCCCCAATAGCCGCGCTCCTTCCTCACTTGATATTTGTATTCCATTGTATGCTTGCAGCGGCAGGAGCGATGGGGCCCAAAAGGAAATCACAAATGGAAGGGGCGACTGGCAGAGTTGGCATCGGTGGCAATATAAGTCGTGCGGCTCACAGACAATCACATACGACCACAGACTGAGGAGAACTGGACATCCCCTTCGCTCTGCCATACATAAGCTTTGTGTTCATCGGATCATGGTTGGAAACTTGACCAAAGGTGGAGAATAGCTAATCACCCTTATCAGCACTCATTGCACCCAGAGGTGGTCGAGTTGAACCGGACGTTTCCCTTGTACCTCGGCGGTTAGGAACGGGTGGCCTGCATAAGCGACATTGCGTTGTTGTCCTGATATGCAAGGCCAACAAACAATCTTCACTGACAAATAGTGTTGACATATGGTTGATAAGCGAATTATTGTCGACGAGGTTCAGTACGTTATGACAAACTCGGTGAGCGCGCTTGTTGCGTTGTAATGCGTTGCAAACAACTCCATGTGCCCTATTCATCATCAACCACAAAGACTCTGGTTGTGGTTTAAATACAATTATAGTCAGCGAAGCAGCGTGGGAAAGTATGGACCTGATTCGCGAATGAGAAAATGACAAACTGTAATTTTGAGCATGAGCCCAGATTGGATGGTAGACTGACTGGGAGTTGAATTCCTGCGCTTTGTCGGATGACAGGCTGAAACCATAACTGTTAAATAACTAAAGGATTGAGATGATCTTGTTCACTTTAATATAGGGGTTTTTTTTTTCACAAACAGCACATCGCTGCTGAGGCATAAAGATATATTTGAAAATTAAACTATCACCAAAGGCCTTTAAAATGTTATTACAAACCGGTTGGGCACAATCGGCTTGTTACTAACAAGGCGTCCATGTGCCCTGAACGCGCGGTTTTGGTAAAGTTAGCCGGCTTACGCCAACCTTAAGAGACCAATACACTCAACCTCCTACGTCTGACGGAAACAAATCTTCCACACGACAGTGTTGTCCTGGTATTTAAGGCCAATAATGGTATGTATATTTATGCGCGCGGGTTTCTCAAAAGGGGTCCCTGCGCGGTTGGCGAGCAACCACTCCATTGCAAGCGAACAGCAATGTGCCGGACCCCTTCGTCAACACTATGAACACTGCAGTTCCAGAGTTCATAAATCCATGTTTGTGGGGAAGACGGTGTTCCTCCTTGTAGATAGAAAATGTCTTGTCCCAGAAGTGGATAGATCGTATTTCTTTGAAAATCTATAAAAGCAGCACTGTCGACTCACCTGCGTGCCCGAAGTACCTGGGGTAGTATTATAGGGCCCCGGTGCGATTGGGTGGCCACCAGAGAGTAGGTGGCCACCATGAATCCCGAATCATAGCTCCAACCCGTAGAGCAGGTTAAGGGTGGGAGTTCATCAAGTGGGGGGCAGACGAGGTTACCAGCGTCTGTTGCCCGATATACGCGTAAGCAGTATTTTTTCCTCATTGCCTTTGGAGAATCTGTTGCGACTTGGCACGTAGGTGGCTCGCAGGGTGTTTGCCGACTCTAGAAACAGGTTCAATTCAGGTGTTTCTATTTTGCTTAAGCTGTCATAGTTTGGAGTCCAATTGGCGGCTTTATACATCATGGGCTCGATGAGGAGCCCGTTTGTCGACGGCGACGTGCCGTTTCCCAGTGCCCAACTCGTTTGTCTGCCTCCCGACCTTTTAAATGAATTACTTCTGAGAGAACGGGACTGTGCTTCCTTTCCATGATGCGGTTTGCCATTCAGCAGAATCAAGGCTTTTTTACATGATGCAGATATATTTAATCTACTTGGCTATGACTTTAGGCCAGCTTTGCAGCAGGCTCAAATGTTGGCCCTATATCAGATGAGATTTTTTAACTACGAGAACGTCGGTAATGTCTTATAACTTGACAACGTAGGAATGCTGACGACTATTCAGTCTACTACGTCTTCAATCAACGCCCGTTGCTATAATTAATTTTTGTATTCATACATATTAATTAAGCTAATACCAACTCCATACTCTCTTTTCACACGCATGGCGATATCTGGGCACGGTCCGAGCTGCGGAGGCGATGGAATCCTTGATTGGCTGGGGCGGGGAAGGTATTTGAGCCATCGTATCTTCCCCGCTTTTTGCCGAAGCAGCGCCGATGAAGTTTGCAGATGCCTTCTTGTTCTCATTTAGTATGTTTCGGTCCTTCATAATTAACCATTAGCAAAATTTTCGAGAGAGATGGACATATTTACAATCTCTTCCTGACTCGGTTGCCAGGACGGCCGTCCTGTGGATTTGAAGATGAAGTATTTCCCAAGTCTGAAGACCACGACATATACGTCTGCTTGGCAGTCTGTACTAATCGCACTCGAACACTTCAAAAAGGTCTTTCTCCGTTTCAGAAGCTGTTCACGCGCCGTTCTTCTTAGGGTAGCCTGTTCTCGCAAAGCTGCCCTCCCTGTGACATGCTTCAAGCCTTTTCTGTCCTTGACGAATTCTTGATTTCAACTTTGTAGATTTTCTGTTGAATCCACAATCATTCCCACATGCGGACAGAATTCATTATATAATGCGGTGTGGCTAACACTCACCTAGTGGTGACCTAAACCAGTTGAGTTACCCGTGCAGCTGTACCAGGACTCACCCATGCTAATTAACCCTGTCGTAGGCCATCAACTAAAAGAGGGCCACCTTTAAATTGATGGTAGTAACATTCGTGAAGTGGTCCATTGAGAACCGCCTTCTACGCGTTCGTTCATCGCGATTAAAATTTTATGAGCACTAGTGTGACTAGACAAGAACTACCACCCCCTGCTGGCGCTTGCTTCGTTTCTGTTTTCGTAGTAGCACTTGTTGGAGGACAATTATTGGCCATGGATGACTGGGAGAACTACATACACTTCAAATAAGCAGATTCGTTAAATATTATGTTAGTGGCCTTGAATATCCCTGAGCAGTAATTCTATAACAACTAGGCGGGTTCCCCGGCATTTCTTAGCCACTCCGAACAAATTCACCAACTCCGAGAAGTCCCATAAATACCATTCCACCCGATTATCTCATTAAACCCAAGATCAATATGGCCACGTCCAACCGTGTATTGAGCAGCCTGAATGTCGCGAGGATTAAGAAAGGTGGCCAAAAAGTCATTTTAGCAGTAGCAACCAAGACAGACCTATAGGAGAGACCAGATTCTGCGGCCAGATCTCATACTGCTGGCTTTCTCAAATCAGCCGAGAGAAGATAACAGAGCTCTACTCAGTGGAACCGCGAAATTGGTAATGAGGTACGTTTAGTTCATTATATTTTTAACACATGGACTAGAATGCGAGTGTGAACATAGGGAGGGCAATCACCAGAGTGATGGGGATAAACGGGATCATTACACTGCAGTTTGTTTAGACGCCGACGATCAATATATCAAAACCGAGCTAATTCCGGCGAAGGAATAAGGAGGGAGCGATTTCCTGTCATATGTAAAGAAGTCAATGCAAGGGTTTAGCAGGGTTGGCGGCAGTGGACGATGAAAGCCGGTGGCGAGAGGAATAGGTTGGCTGGGGCGGTAGTAATGTAAGTTACCTGTCTGAACAAATTTTCTTCGACTCGCGGCTATGTTCGTGTTTCAACAGGTCTAGCCAATTTTTCAGGGATGGTTCTTGTTCGAACCCCCTTTCCCGGAATAGCCCAGGTCGCCATCCAACCCCTGGGTGAAGTTTGACAAGGTCCTCAACACCGCATTCCCCCCGTATTGCTACTGCTAGGTTCTGCGTGAAGCCCCCCACTCTGCATCGTCATCGCCTCGACTATTGCAGCTTTCCGCAGGACTTTCCAAGTGTCAATCATATCCATGCATTGGAACGGCGGGTTCTTAGCGTCCGGGTCACCCTTCTATTCGTCAGGTGGCTTTCATTCATACACCACCAGGTGATATCCTCATACGCACTCATTTTCGTACGTGTAGTATGTTTTTGCTGTGTGTGGTCGTCGGTTGATCCGCAGTGGCCCACAATGGGAAACGACTACTTCAATAACCCAATGTATCCTGGGTCTGCAGATAACCAGCCATTGTGAAGGTAGTGAAATTGAGGGCCGCAATTGCTATTCTTCAAGCGGAGAGACTATGACGAGCAGAATGAGTGATGCTCTGTCACTACCAATAGTACTCCGACAGGGTAGTCAAAGAGAACAGCTGAAGAGAAGAAAGCTATAAGAAGGCGGCGGAATTCAATAGCTTGGAAGTTCTAAGCAGATCTCGACGAATGGCTGTGTGAGGGCGTATGCCAATGTTGATTCGAGATGAGGCGATATAGATCCTTATATGAGGAAAGTTCTTACCATCGATTCCTCCATAGGCTGGCAACAGACGGTGCAATATCTGAGCTAGCAAAAGCCGCGTAAGCAACTTTATCTTACAACCGTCCGGCATGTGGGGCCATCGCCGAGTCACACGCCAGCGTTAACACAAGTACGCTTCTGCCTTACTCGAACCCCAGCTTGTGTGTACAGAACAAAGCGTTTACCAGGTGAGCGCGGCCTGTCCCTGATATTAGTTGGTAGTCGGCGACAATTCAGATCAAAAAAAGCTAAAGTGGACAAATAACTGCATTTATTTTGTATCGGTGAACCATAACTTTAAATACCAGACTCCAATGTTTGTCCCTTTCTTAGAACTTCTCCATGGCCATCGTAATGTGGTTTCCGGTACGTGAGCATTTGCTTCTCTCGAGAAGTTTGGCAGGTTGGCGGGATGCGGAAGGCGGAAGGCGGAAGGCGTGGCTGACAGGCGTCTGCTTACATAATCTGTCAGCTGACCGCAGAGGCCCTATGAGTGCTGATCACGAGATTTGCGATGGATAAGCCGTTTTGTTTTGACAACACCACACTTTTTTGCTCTGTACCGCTACAAATAGCTACGCGCCCTTTTTGAACTACTTTTCATACTCGAGTTGCGTTCCACAATCTTTCCCACAACACACAATAGTCCTCCCACATATAAAACCACAAAATGCCCACCAAGCTTCCAGCAAGTGGAAACCCTCTGTATGTGTTTCCTTGCCTAATTGACGACTTCAAACTAACATTCCACAGCGTCTTCCTCGACATCTCCATTGGCGGTTAGTCTCTCCACTCCACAACCACGTGATCCATCTTCTTTGCATCCCAACTCACTCCACCAAACCCGAGCATCGCTGACAACTTCTAGGCGAGCCTCTCGGCAGAATCTTAATCGAGCTCTACAACGACACCGTCCCCAAAACCGCCCAAAACTTCCTCGCCTTCTGCACTGGCTCTACCAAAACCCCTCTTGGCAAACCCCAAGGCTACAAGGGTTCCAAATTCCACCGCGTAATCCCGAACTTCATGGTCCAAGGCGGGGATTTCTTGCACGGCGACGGCACTGGCTCGACTTGCATTTACGGGAGTAAATCCTTTCCTGACGAGAAAGCAGGGTTGGAGCTCAAGCATGATGGGCCGGGTGTGCTGAGTATGGCGAATGCGGGGAAGGATGGGAATGGGTGTCAGTTTTTTATTACGACGGCACCGGCTGGGTTTTTGGATGGGAAACATGTTGTCTTTGGGCGGGTGTTTGATGAGGAGTCGCTCAGGGTTATGAAGATGGTGGAGGGGATTAAGACGGGGAGGAGGGGGAAGGATGTGCCGGATTTGGACGTTGTTATTAGCCAGTGTGGGGAGATGTAGATGGAGATGGGAAAAGAATGAACTAATAACGAAGCGAACCTCGAGAGGCACCTTAGTCATGGTCCGCTGTTTATCTCCTGCTCAAGACTCGCTCTTCTGCCGCACATAAACACGGCCACGTCGTTCTGGTTGGAACCAAGGTAAGCTTCCAGTACCCAGGCACCGTATGAGTATACCAGGAGACCCATTCAAACAACCGATTGGCGCTCAATGAACACTTGAGCATTCATACTAATTCCTGGGTACCATCTATCCGCAGCTTGTACGGACTTTGCCATCATGGCCAACTCTAGGCTCGCAAGCATAACAACGCCAGTACCTTGACGATGATGCCATCGGCAGCATGTCTTGCCACTGCCATTCCTTGCCCTCTTTCAACAACCCCTCAAAGCGCGAGGGTATCCCTAAACCGCTGTGTCTGCCTTGCCCTCCGCTTTGAGATAGTGGACGCTAATGAGCGGCACACTTGTTGCTTGTGGCAGTCTTATTCTCCGACGCCGAAGAGCCAGTGTTCGGCATAAGTAATACTTTACTCCATCGTTGAGCGAGTCATCTGGAGTATTACACTACTCTACCCAAATGATTGCTTTTTTCGTTACTCCGGTATTACTCGAGCAACAAAGAGTAACGCCAAGAATGCCAATACGAGGTGATTTTGGGTGATTTGGGGATGTGGTTCTTTTTCGGTGTGGTTAAGTTCGCCGCCAAAACTAAATGCGATCAATAAACGTTGCAACACTCAGAAACCAACAGGACGCCGGCCATGGAAAATCGTAACAATTGGCCGGAATAGCTACTACCGAAAAAATGAAGAACAAGAAGGTGATCATGACATCTCTAAAGAAAATGAACCTTGCAAAGAAGACGATTCCTGTAAAGATGATAATGAGTCCAACAAAGGTTATGTCCGGTCACAAGCTAGCACGCTCATGTCTCCCAATGCTGTGCCCCACGCACTTGATACTCAGCCATTACATTGCCCCTTTCGACCATGTGACACCATACCATCCAGGACTTATGTTGTCACTCATTACCAATGACAGCCCCGCAATATCCGCTTGTGCTGGCCGACCAGTATTTTCCGTGTTATCAGGCTGCTTTGGTCCACAGTGTCCACGGCTCATGTAGTCCATCATTACTAATAACAGTCTGACGCTATCCGCTTGTGTTAAGCTTCTGGTTCATTCCGTGTTGTCCAGCTGCTTTGGTTGTCCCATATTACCAAGCAGAAGTTTTTATCATCTTCCGCATGTGGACCATGTGTGTCATATCGGCATTTCGTTTCACATTAACAGCTCTCAAAATTGGACTGTCACAGACCTCTGGTGCTGTTCTTTGTTTCCTTTGTTTTCTACAGATTCTTTGGGCGTCTGTGCATGTACTATTGTAATTGGTGAGACTGCTTGGATTGTTGGATTGTTGGAACAATCCAAACAATCCAGCAATCTTGGCGCAGTTTTTTCCTCCACATTGCTGTGTTCTGCTACCTCGTGGCAATTCCTCTCTGCGGAGGGTATTCCAGGGGGTTTTATGAAGTTGGGTTCCCGATCCATGTAGCGGGTGTGGAGTTGTGATGTGTTGGAAATACACTGATCGACAGTGCGATAAGGACGCCATGAAGTGATGGACATTACTTGGTTGATCGGTGGAGCCAAACTATAT
>RCNJ01000258.1_pt1 | contig 31650 bp, 27 predicted proteins | sample 2041171 | NCBI WGS metagenome assembly RCNJ01 (sample SAMN09708213, study PRJNA481090) | feces metagenome | biome: feces | host: Pygoscelis adeliae | place: Antarctica: Rookery Lake | collected 2010-03-01 | reverse complement strand
CAGGATTCGAACCTGCGACCTTCCGGTCCCAAACCGGACGCGCTACCAACCTGCGCCACACCCCGTTTCGTACGAGAAGAACCTTCTCATAAGAACTCGCACTCCCCAAACTGGCCAGATTTCCTGGTAGTCGATTTGTGCGCCTCGATGAGTGTAGTGCTTTTTTGACGGCGCGCGAACCACCAAACGTTTGCTAAGGTTCTCAAGCCGGATCACCACAAGTTAGTACGTGGCGGTTCTTCGCGGATGTAGCTCAATGGTAGAGCCTCAGTCTTCCAAACTGATTGCGCGGGTTCGATTCCCGTCATCCGCTCCACGCTTCTTTAGTTCCCGTGCCGCTGCACGCACGATTCCGCCGAGTACGAGCCCGGCAAAAAGCCAAATGCCCACTAGATGGTCACGTTTTGCATCGTTGCTGGCATTGACCGTTATGGTGAATCCATGCAGATACCAGTTGGGGAAGGACACGCGATGAGCATCATGCCCGCGATTGTCCCCAACTGTTGTTGTCTTTAGAGCGATGACCTACTGCGCACGTTAAGAACCTCTGCGCACTCATCGCTCCTCGACCCTGCGCCGCTTTCGGCCGGGCCGCCATCCACTGTGTACACAGGCATGGGACCTAGCCCCGCGGCTACCAACTCACAACCTCAGTGAATCCATTCCGCCGGATCGACGGCAACCACCTGGAAAGAGAACCTCTCATGGCACGAATTTACGATGATGTCACCACACTTGTCGGCAACACCCCGCTGGTCCGTCTCAATAAGCTGACCGAGGGCGTTGGCGCGACGATCGTCGCAAAGCTTGAGTTCTACAACCCGGCTAGCTCAGTGAAGGACCGGATCGGTGTTGCAATTGTTGACGCCGCCGTTGCAGCAGGCGAACTGCCCCCCGGTGGGACCATCGTCGAGGCAACGTCAGGGAACACCGGAATCGCGTTGGCCATGGTGGGCGCAGCCCGCGGCTACAACGTGGTCCTCACGATGCCCGAAACAATGTCGAAAGAACGCCGCGCCCTGCTGCGCGCCTTCGGTGCCGAACTCATTCTCACCCCAGGTTCTGGCGGAATGAAAGGTGCTGTCGAGAAGGCCAACGAGATTGCTGCTGAACGTCCCGGTTCAGTTCTGGCCCGACAGTTCGCCAATGAGGCCAACGCAAAGATTCACCGCGAAACCACAGCCGAAGAGGTCTGGAACGACACCGACGGCGAAGTGGACATCTTTATCGCCGGTATTGGCACCGGTGGCACCATCACGGGTGTCGGACAGGTGCTGAAGGAGCGCAAGCCAGAGGTGCAGATCATTGCTGTCGAGCCTGAAGAATCAGCGATCCTCAACGGCGGAAAGCCCGGACCACACAAGATTCAGGGCCTGGGCGCGAACTTTGTTCCTGAGGTGCTGGACACCAACGTGTACACCGAGGTCTTTGACGTTAACGCCGAGCAGTCTGTGGATATGGCACGCCGCGCAGCCAAAGAAGAGGGTCTGCTGGTGGGCATTTCCTCCGGAGCAGCTATCCACGCTGCCATCGAAGTTGGCAAGCGGCCCGAGAACGACGGCAAACTGATTGTGGTCATCGTGCCATCATTTGGGGAGCGTTACCTCACCTCGGTGCTGTACTCCGATTTGATGAACTGACCTTTCCATCCCGCCCTTTCAGCGTCAGGAACCCGAACAGCACATGACACGTTTAGCCCACACATGGACAGTGTTGCGCGAAGATCTAGCCGTCGTCAGACGACGAGACCCCGCCGCACGGTCCGGGCTTGAAGTGGCGCTCGCCTACCCAGGGGTGCACGCAGTCTGGGCACACCGACTGAACCACAGACTGTGGCAACAGCCAGGACTCCGACTACTAGCGCGATTGGGTTCACAGCTCACACGTTCGCTCACCGGAATTGAAATCCACCCAGGTGCGACGATTGGCCGCCGACTCTTCATTGATCACGGTATGGGTGTGGTGATTGGCGAAACCTCAGTGGTTGGCGATGACGTTGTACTGTTTCACTCCGTGACTCTGGGGGGCCGTTCCATGAGCCACGGGAAGCGGCACCCAACTGTTGGGGACCGGGTAGTGATTGGCACTGGGGCGAAGGTGCTGGGACCCGTCTGGATTGGCGACGATGCCCAGATAGGGGCGAACGCGGTCGTCGTAACGGACATTGCTCCCGCAGAGATTGCTATCGGAGTGCCCGCCAAGGTCAAACCACGACCGGCGAGTTTGGACATGATGGAGAACTTCGACGATCCTGCGCTGTACATCTAGCGGGTACAGACAGCAATAAAGGTGGGGCTGCGAAATTCGGCAGCCCCACCTTTACCTCACAGCTTGTTCTACACTCGGTAGAACTTATAGTCTCAGCCTGTGCTCTTTCGCGTCGATCCACAGTCAGCGGAGCCATTATTTGCTCAAATTGCTACCCAGGTACGCCTGGCAGTAGCTCAGGGCGAACTCCGCTCCGGAAACCGCCTCCCCGCAGCCCGGGAACTAGCAACTGCGCTGGACCTCAATATGCACACGGTGCTGCGCGCCTACCAAGAACTGCGCGATGAAGGTCTTATCGAACTGCGTCGCGGGCGCGGCGCTATTCTCACCCTCAAAGCTGACTCAGACTTCGCTGGTCTCCGGCTCGCCATCGCCACTGTCGTCCGTGAAGCGCATGCGCTCAACCTCTCAGAAGAAACCACTGTGTCACTGCTAAAAGAGGAATTTTGATGTCCACCCCATACGCGGTTCCGGAACGCACCGGCCACCCGCGGACCACAACTCTGCTGGCCCTCGTTGTGCCCATAGCAAGCATCGCAATGTCAACGATTGTTGCTTGGTCTTGGCGCACTGAACTGCCTGACCCAGTGGCAACCCACTGGGGCGCAGAGGGTGTCGACGGCTTCAGTTCGCTTCAATCGTTCCTCGCGGGCACCACGCTGATGGCTGCCGTGCTGATCACCCTGTTCTGGGGCGCAGGCCTCTGGTTTGGCCGCTCCGCCTCAACACGTCAAATCTTCAACGCGACAAGCACCTGGGTGGCAACGCTCTTCGCGGCTATTCAACTTCTGACCCTCAATGCACAACGGGGACTGACTGACGCGAGCCAAGTTGGCGACGTCACCGGCCTGATTGTGCTTGCCCTCATTTCCGCGAGCATCTTCGGTGTTGTGATTGTATTGATCACCCCTGGGGATGAGAAGAATCCCGCGTCTGCCGGGCCACCCTCAGATGCCGCGCGCGTACCTCTCAACGATTCTGAACGAGCGGTGTGGGTTGCCCGCACGTCGAGCACCCCAGGCCTGCTGATCGGTACGGCGTCCATTCTGGTGTTCCTCGTGCTCACGGTTCTTAACCAACAATTGTGGTTCCTTGTCATTGTTGTTTTGCTCGTGCTCATGCTTGCGGCAATGTCGGTGTGGACCGTGCGCGTTGACACCACCGGTCTCACGGTTCGGTCTCTGTTGGGATACCCGCGCACGCACCAGCCGATCACAGAAATAGTGCGCGCAGATGTGGCTTCAGTTAAAGCCCTTCGAGAGTTCGGCGGCTGGGGCTGGCGGGTTGGTAAAGACGGGCGCAGCGCCGTTGTGCTCCGGAGCGGCAAGGCCCTTGAGGTGACTCGCACCGGCGGCCGCAAGTTCTTGGTCACAGTTGAGCAGCCCGCTGTGGCTGCCGCGCTGATCAACACGTACGCGGACCGCAATCGGTAAACTATTCACCTACTGAGCCACGCCGCACACGTTTTCAACGTAGCCTCGAAGAGGTCAGCCTGAACCGGCACAGCAGCGTCCCTGAGCCGCCACTGTGCTGGGTAGGTCACTGCGGCAATGGAGCCTCACCATGCGTTTTGGACTACACACCGGCTACTGGTCAGCAGGTCCACCCCCTGGAATTGACCTAGCAGTGCAGCGCGCAGACCAGATCGGACTGGACTCCGTATGGACCGCTGAAGCTTATGGTTCCGACGCTTTAACTCCCTTGGCCTGGTGGGGTGCAAAAACGTCTCGCGTGCGCTTAGGAACCGCCGTCGCGCAGATGTACGCCCGGACACCCACCGCCACCGCAATGGCAGCGCTCACCCTCGATCACCTCTCCAGCGGCCGCTTCATTCTGGGGCTGGGAGCTTCTGGCCCGCAGGTGGTGGAGGGCTGGTACGGCAGCCCATACCGCCGGCCCCTAGCCCGAACCCGCGAATACATCGACATTGTGCGCATCGTGCTCGCACGCGAACGGCCCGTAAATTACGACGGTGACTTCTTCCAACTTCCGCTCCGGCCCGAAGACACCCCGGATCACAACACAGAGCCCGCAGCGGTTGCACCCGGCGCACGAGATGCGGTCCCCACCGGGCTAGGCCGCGCACTTCGGTCAACAGTGCACCCGCTCCGCGCCGACCTCCCCATCCATCTTGCAGCTGAGGGACCGCGCAACATCGCACTAGCTGCCGAAATTGCAGACGGCTGGCTGCCGCTGTTCTACTCCCCACGCCTTGATGGCGAGTTCCTCGATCTGCTCGATGCCGGCTTCGCCAAGCGCAGCGCGCAACGTTCAGCCCAATCAGATTTTGAGGTCAGTGCAACCGTTCCCGTGGTGGTGCACGACGACGTCGAACGCGCTGCAGACGCCATCCGCCCGTTCCTCGCGTTGTACATCGGTGGTATGGGTGCCAAGGGTGCCAATTTCCACTTCGATGCCGTAGCCCGTCTCGGGTACCGCTCGGAATGCGAAGATATTCAACGGTTGTATTTGGCAGGAAGAAAAGCAGAAGCCGCCGCTGCTGTTCCTACTGAACTGGTAGAGGATGTTGCCCTAGTGGGACCCGCCAAAAAGATCCGTGCGGGACTCGCCTCCTGGGAGAAAACCGCAGTGACAACCATGATTATTCAAGGCGACGAAGCGGCACTCCGGGCTGTCACCGGTGCTTAGGCTGATGCGGTAGTTCAGATCTGGACGCGCACCTGGCTAAGCACGACACGCTCGTCGTCCTTTGTGGGACACCCCTCAGCTTGCAGGAGTGTGATCGCCTCACTCCGCTTGTGAGTGGGCGGCATACCCGCCGCGTTTACAACGCGCCACCATGGGACGCCTCCGCCGGCACGGCGGAGTACGGTGCCGACCTGCCTGGGCCCGCCGCGCTCCAGATCCCTGCCAACCACAATCGCAATGTCCCCATAGGTCATCACACGTCCGATGGGGATTTGATCAACGAGGTCGAGAACTGCTTCGAGGTATTCCTCATCCATGCATCAAATTTACATGCCCTGACGACGCCGTCACGCTTGGCAGCCCGGACACCAGAACAGATTGCGCGCAGCGACCTGACGCACCAACACAGGGGTGCCGCACCTGCGGCAGGCAAGCCCATCCCGGTGATACACATAAAACGACTCATTGCGGCTGATGGCTTCAGGGTCATCATCAGTGTTCTGTCGGACCCGGCGGGGGTCCATTTCACCACGTTCATGCCCTTTGCCGCGGTCTTCGGGCTCTGTGGTGAGGATACGGCCGGTGCGGACGCCGTCGGCCATCAGCACAGCGAGATCGTCCCAAATTTCCTGTAGCACTTCGCCGGGCACCTGCGTGCCCGGAAGCAGGGGGTCTAATCCGACCCGGAACAGGACTTCGGCGCGGTAAATGTTCCCGACTCCCGCAATCACGTCCTGGTTCATCAATTGCACCCCCACGGGGGTACGCGAGCGCCGCACTCGGTCAATGAAACGCTGCGGGTCGGAGTCGGACCGCAGCGGGTCAGGGCCAAGTTTAGCGACGACGGCGGCCCGTTCCGGTTCCGTAATCACCTCACACGCCGACGGGCCCGCGAGGTCAGCAACAGCGTGACGGCCCAACACTCGAGCTCGGACTTGGCCGCGCGGCTCTGAGGGGACAAAGCGACCTGCTGCGTCCGATGACTGTGCTGCGGCAGCGTCTGAGGGTATTGCCTGGTTCGCCGTGGACTCTTGCTCCCCTACTCGGCGGCGCGGCGCGCCAATGGCGTGCTCCACCACGGTGGAGTCATCCCCCGCGAAAGCCCACGCCCCATACAGGCCTAAGTGCACACGGACCCACATGGGGTCGTCGTCGGGCCCAGCAAAGCCGAGGAACATTTGTTTGCCAAACGCCTCAACACGGTCAAGGCGCCTGCCATCGACCAGAGCTGCTCCTGCAGCGAACCGTCCTTGCGGACTGCTCACCCGAATATGCTCACCCTCGAACAATTCGGCAAAGATTCCAGCCAGCCGGTGAATCGTGTGACCTTCAGGCATAACGAGGCGAACTCTGCGTCAGCAGCTTCAGCGAGCGTCCTCATATGCACCGAGTTGGTCAATGCGACGCTGGTGACGCTCATCGCCACTGAAGGGCTCAGCCAGGAAAGCGTCAACGAAGGCCGTTGACTCCTCAACGGTGTGCTGGCGTCCGCCAATGGCGATGACGTTGGCGTCGTTGTGCTGGCGTCCGAGCTTGGCCGTGTCCAGGTTCCAAGCGAGCGCAGCCCGCACCCCAGGTACCTTATTGGCAGCGATCTGTTCGCCGTTCCCAGAACCGCCGATGACGACTCCTAGTGACCCTGGATCAGCAACCACTCCCTCGCCAGCGGCGAAGCAAAATGACGGGTAATCGTCCAGAGCATCGTAGTCGTGAGCACCGTGATCAACCACGTCATGCCCTTGGGCAGTGAGGTGTTCCACGAGGTGGGTTTTCAATTCGTAGCCGGCATGATCGGCAGCAATGTGTACGCGCATAAGGCAATCATGCCGTACGGTCGCTAGCCTGTGTGCATGACGACGATTGATTCCGCGCCCCAATCCCTCGGATCAGGCATTGACCGCGACGCCCTCGACCCGGCCACCCGACCCCAGGACGACCTGTTCCGCCACGTGAACGGACTGTGGATTAACTCCCACGAGATTCCGGCAGACCGGGCCCGCGACGGCGCCTTCCACGCGTTACGCGACCAAGCAGAAGAGCATGTGAAGGAGATCATCCTCGAGGCTGGCGACAGCAGAGTTGGCGGCGAGGCCACAGACGTAAACACCGCAGCTCACGCCCAGGTGGGTGCGCTCTATGCGAGCTTCATGGACACCGACCGCATCAACGCTCTGGGCGGCACCCCACTCGAACTTGATCTGGGCCTCATTCGCGCAGCAGCCACTAAGGACGACCTCATCGGTGTCCTGGGCACCCTGCAGCGCACCGGCGCCGGTGGAGCCGTCGGGTTCTGGGTCGACAACGACGCCCACGACCCCGAGAAGTACGTGGTCTACCTCATGCAGGCCGGCCTCGGCCTGCCCGATGAGTCGTACTACCGTGACGAACAGTTCGCTGAAATCCGAGCCGCTTACGTTCCGCACATTGCCCGCATGCTCACCCTTGGCGGTTTCGTTACCACAGCAGAAGCCGACGATGCCGCGGCACGCGTCTTCGCACTGGAAAGTCAACTTGCTGGCCACCACTGGGACATTGTTCGCGACCGCGACGCAGACCTGACCTACAACCCGACGACGCTCTCTTCGCTAGCTGAAGGCGCGTCCCGGTTCGACTGGTACGCCTGGACCCACGCACTGCGAGTCCCTGAGGGAACGTTCGAAGACATCGTGGTGCGTGAACCCAGCTTCTTGGAGGGCTTCGCAGACCTTTGGGAATCTGAAGACATCACAGACTGGCAACTGTGGCTCGCCTACCACGCCATCACCGCCAGGGCGCCGTACCTCAGCGATGACTTTGTCACGGCCAACTTCGACTTCTACGGACGCACCCTCACCGGGGCCGAGGAGATCCGGGACCGTTGGAAGCGCGGCGTCAGCATTGTGGAAGCTGCTCTGGGTGAGTCAGTCGGCCGCATTTACGTAGAGCGGCACTTCCCACCCACGCATAAAGCCAAGATCGAACGTTTGGTGCACAACCTCATTGAGGCCTACCGCGAATCCATTGAAAATCTCGACTGGATGGGCGCCGAAACAAAGGTCAAAGCCTTAACAAAACTCGAGTCATTCGACCCGAAAATTGGTTACCCGGTGAAATGGCGCGACTACTCCGATCTCGTCATCGCGTCCGATGACCTCGTGGGGAACGTTCGCCATGCCAGTGCCTTTGAGCAGGACTGGGATATGGCAAAAATTGGTCAGCCAATCGACCGCGACGAATGGCACATGACCCCCCAGACCGTCAACGCCTACTACAACCCAGGCATGAACGAAGTGGTGTTCCCGGCCGCTATTCTGCAGCCACCCTTCTTTGACCCCGAGGCAGAAGATGCCGTGAACTTTGGCGGTATCGGTGCAGTAATCGGTCACGAAATTGGGCACGGTTTCGATGACCAAGGGTCGAAGTACGACGGCAAGGGCCGGCTTTCAGACTGGTGGACGCAGGAGGACCGCGCCGAATTCGACAAGCGCACCCGAACCCTGGTGGACCAGTACAACGAGTTCTCCCCTAAGCAACTTGGCGATGAGCACCGAGTTAACGGCCCGCTCACCATTGGCGAGAACATTGGTGACCTTGGTGGCCTGTCCATCGCGCTCAAGGCCTACCGCATTGCGTTAGGCACCGAACTAGAGAACGCCCCCGTCATCGATGGGCTCACCGGCGCGCAACGTGTGCTGCTCGGCTGGGCGCAGGTCTGGCAAACAACCGCACGTGATGCTGAAGCCATTCGGTTGCTCGCCATTGACCCGCACTCCCCTGCTGAGTTCCGTTGTAATGGTGTGGTGCGCAACCTCGACACGTTCCACGACGCTTTCGATGTGCAGCAAGGTGACGAGTTGTACCTGGCGCCAGAAGAACGCGTGCGCATCTGGTGACGTTGCGTTGAAACGCTGCTAGTAACTGTCTGACCCGCACGTGGACAAAGAAGTGGCCCCGGACTGGAAAGTTCCGGGGCAACTTCTTTGTCCACGTCTTCGTTGTGATCGCCAGCCGATGTGCGACAAATCAAGCACCAATTAGAAAGTGCTTGCGCCCGCACGCGCCAAACTAAAGCCCTTGCCGGATTCGTCGTAGGCGCAGCCCATACCGGTCTCAGCGCTGGTACAGGTGAAGCCAAAAGCACTCGCTGTCTTGCCATAATCGAGTGCCTCGGTGCCGCTGCCGGCCTTGCCCGGCTCCTGCCCCTTGGCAATGCAGGGCGCTTCAACGCCATCTTCAGTGACCGTGTAGATGTACCCCACTGTGCCATCGCAGCTCTTGTCCTTTTTCGGCTTCTTCGCCAAGTCAGCGATTGAGCACGTAGCGGCGTCTTCCGTGATCGTGCACACGATGTTGCCGCTGGGGGAAGCAATCTTTATTTGCTCCTGCGTCGGGTCAGATGATTCAGATTCCTCAGGCTCAGGAGATTCCGCCGTGACGTCGTCAGCGTTAGTGGGCTCCCCTGTTTCCGAGCCGGTCTGGGTAGACGTCGGACCGGTAGCCACGGCAGGGTCGTCTTTTCCGCTTCCACCACTGAAAATTACAACTGCTGCGATTAGCAAGGCCAACACCAAGATCACGTCGATCACAATGAACGTGATCCACCCGCCGCTCAACGGTTTGCGGCCAGTGCCGGTTCTGCTCATCTGCGACATTCACTTCTCCTTCATTAAGCCTGTCCCAGCGCGGCGGGTGCGCGTGGACCAACTGACCACGCTAACCGCGTCCGGTTCGCCATGCTCTGTCAGTCGCCATTTTTAGGCATGGATCACAGTGTTTAAATCAGAATGTGGCAACCACGTCGTGAGACTCAGACCGTCCGGCACGCGTTGGGTCATCTCAATACCCTCAACAAGGAGTCGAAATAACTCTACTGAGCGATCCGGCCCGGACTGCGCCACAAACTCGTCGTACTCCACTCCGCTGCGGACCTCCTCGACGACCCCAACGATTCGAATATCACCCTGCTGCCTGGTGCCGTCGCCGGGGTTGACGTGCAAGGCAAAGCGCGAGTCTCCACGCAGGTCCTGCGCCTTGGGAGCAGCGGGATCAGCGCTGATGCAGACGTCAGCTCCCACCCAGTACAAGTCAGTGCCACTGACCCGCGCGGAATCCGCCAACGCCATCGTTGCAAGCACATGTTGATGATGCTGCTGGAAACGGGACCGTACCTGATCCGCAAATTCGGGTTGTTGCTCGGCAAACTCACTCCACCGCATTCGCGGCGGGGTGACTGCTGGCTTCGGGGTGCCGGGACGGACCAAAGAAAGCTGCACTGGCACAGGGCCGCCCCGGCGCCCCCGACTGGAATCAGTCAAAGATCGGTCCCTGTTCCCTGCTGCGCTTCAGTTCATAGAAGCCATCAAATTCGGAGAGCAACACTGCGCCATCCCAGAGCCGGCCAGCGGCCTCACCCTTGGGCGCGGGAGTAACAACAGGGCCAAAGAAGGCGCGGTTATTGAACGCCACCACCGGTGTGCCGACGTCCTCACCCACCAGGTCAATGCCGCGCTTGTGCGAAGCACGCAACTGCTCGTCATAGGTGTCCAACTCGGCAAAGCGGATGAGGTCGGCGTCGAGCCCGACCTCTGCGAGCGCTTCTTCGAGGACTGCGGTGTGGTCTGTGCGAGCACCTGGGTGGAACCGCGTGCCAATTGCGTCGTACAGCGGCTTCACAAACTTGTCGCCGTGCAACTGCTGCGCTGCGGTGATGACGCGGACCGGGGCCCAAGCCGCCTTCATGAATTCGGCGTATTCTTCGGGCAGTTCTTGGCCTTCATGCAGGACGGCCAGGCTCATCACGTGCCAGTTCACCTCAATGTCACGGACCCGCTCTACTTCGGTCATCCACCGTGAGGTCAGCCAAGCCCAGGGACACATCGGGTCAAACCAGAAGTCGGCGACGTTCTTCGAGGTGTCGGCTGTGTGTTCGCGCTGCTCTGTCACGGGAAAACTCCATCTATTGGGCGATTTGGCCTCTCAACCCTAGCCCTTACCTCCCAAACGCCGTCCCACGTGTCGAGACGTGGAATGATCGAAGGCACGAACTCGTCAATCGCCTGCTCACAGCAGGTCTGCTCATTGGAGGACCGCGTGCCTGGAGAGAACCTCACCTGCGCTGAAGCAAGTGAACGCGCACAGAACGTGCAAACACACGCCTACGAGATTGCTCTGGACTTGACCACGGGGCCAACCACATTCACGTCGGCGACCACGGTCAGGTTCAGCGCCACCCCGGGCACAAGCACCTTCATCGATCTGGTTGCACCCACGGTGCGGGAGATCGTCCTGAATGGCCGCGCACTTGACCCAGCCCATATATTTTCTGACTCCCGCATCGCACTCGATGATCTTGGCGCCGAGAACGAACTGCGCGTTGTGGCCGACTGCGCCTACATGAACACTGGCGAAGGGCTGCACCGCTTTGTCGATCCAGTGGATGACGAGGTGTACCTCTATAGCCAGTTTGAGGTTCCAGACTCCCGCCGAATGTACGCAGTCTTCGAGCAGCCTGACCTCAAGGCAACGTTCCAGTTCTCCGTCACTGCGCCTGCTGGATGGCAGGTGGTCTCGAATGAGACAACGCCGACTCCGGTGTCCACGGGTGAGGGCATCGAACGCTTCGACTTCGAACCAACTCCACCCATTTCCTCTTACATCACCGCAATTGTTGCCGGTCCGTATGTGGTGCAGCGCAGTGAACTCACCAGTTCTGACGGCCGCACTATTCCGCTGGGTGTGTTCTGCCGTGCGTCTCTAGCCGAGCACCTTGACGCCGATTACATCTTTGACATCACCCGTCGCGGCTTTGAGTTCTTTGAACAGCACTTCGACTACCCATACCCGTTCACCAAATACGACCAGCTCTTTGTGCCGGAGTACAACATGGGCGCGATGGAGAATGCGGGGTGCGTTACCTTCACCGAGGCCTACGTGTTCCGGTCCAAAGTCACTGATGCGATCAAGGAACGCCGTGTGGTGACGATTCTGCACGAGCTCTCCCACATGTGGTTTGGCGATTTGGTCACAATGCGCTGGTGGAACGACCTGTGGCTCAACGAGTCATTTGCGGAATGGGCCTCCACACTGGCAACCGCTGAAGCGACTGAATGGTCTGGCGCTTGGACGACCTTCGCCTCAATGGAGAAGGCGTGGGCTTATGAGCAGGATCAATTGCCGTCAACGCACCCGATCGTCGCGCAGATCAATGACCTCGACGATGTTCAGGTCAACTTCGACGGCATCACCTACGCCAAGGGTGGATCCGTGCTGAAACAGTTGGTCGCGTGGGTTGGCCTTGAGGATTTCATGACCGGAGTTGCGGCGTACTTCAAGAAGCATGCATTCAGCAATACCGAACTCCCCGATCTGCTTGTTGAACTCGAAACCGCTAGCGGCCGCGAACTAGGCAAGTGGGCGGAACTCTGGTTGGAAACCAGCGGCGTCAATACGCTGCGCCCCGAGATCTCGGTTGACGACGACGGCCGCATCACATCATTTACCGTGGTGCAGTCCGCCACTGCGGACTACCCAACGATTCGCCCGCACCGGTTGGCCATTGGCGCGTACTCATTCGAAAGTGATGCGCTCACACGCACGGACCGCTTTGAACTTGATGTTGCCGGCGAGCGCACGGACGTGCCGCAGTTCGTCGGATTGAGCCGCCCGGACTTGGTGCTGCTGAACGATGACGACCTCACCTACGCAAAGATCCGGTTGGATGACGTTTCGCAGGCAACGGCCCTGAAGCACCTGGCCCAGATCACGGACCCCTTGGCCCGTGCCTTGGTGTGGGGCTCACTCTGGGATGCCACCCGCGACGGTGAAGCACCAGCTAGTGCCTATGTCCAACTGGTGCTGGACAACATTGCTTCTGAGACTGAATCCACCACTCTTCGCACAACTCTGGGCCAGTTGCTGCTCGCCGCTCGCAACTACGTGGCGCCGCAGCGGCGCGCGCAAACCCTCAAGGCTTGCGCTGACGGCCTCTGGTCACTGGCTCAGGGTGCGGAACCTGGCTCCGACGCGCAGTTCCAGTTCGTGAAGTTCTTTGCCCAGGTGGCGTCGTCCAACGCCCAGTTGAACGATCTTGCTGCGTTGCTGGATGGCTCACAGGCGTTGGAGGGCCTCGAGATTGACACTGATCTACGTTGGGATGTGCTGATCAGTTTGGTTGCTGGTGGGCGCATTAGCGCTGACCAGATTGATGCTGAGCTTGCCTCAGATCACACTGCCACGGGTCTGCAACACGCAGCCCATGCCAGGGCGTCGCTGCCCTCGTCAGCAGCCAAGCAAGCTGCGTGGGACAGTGTCGTGGAAACCGTTGGCGCACCGAATGCCATTATTCGCGCTACGGGCGCAGGCTTCACCACGGTTCATGATTCGGCGATGCTCGACGACTTCATTCCAAAGTACTTCGAGGCGCTGCTGCAGATCTGGCAGACCCGGAGTTTCCACATCTCCTCCGAGATCATCGACGGTTTCCTCCCCGCCCCGGTTGCTACAGCACAGGTGCGCGACGCGGCACTCGCTTGGCTTGACGGTGCAGGAAGTGCCGCGCCGGCAGCCCTGCGCCGGCCGATCATCGAAGAGGTTGCCGGTCTAGAGCGGGCGTTGGCTGCTCAGCACGTTGATGCTGCGCAGGGTTAACCCGGGATACCTTCAGGCGCAGTGACTACACAAAGCCAAGAAGCCGGTTCCGCTCAGATCTGATCATCTGAGCGGAACCGGCTTCTTCATTGTTGGCGAGATCAGGGCAGTTGCATTTTTGCTGCCAAGGACCGCAAGCGTTCGTTCGTCATGAGGTCGTCAAGCAGCACCACATTGCCGGACGAGTCCGCCAATGGAATCTTCCAGTTTGGGTACTCCTGATCCGTTCCCGGCTGGTTCTGTGTGCGTCGCTCGCCGACGGCGTCCACTAGTGCCACCCCAAGCAGAACCGCTGGGCTCTGCTTGATGAGCACATGCATTGCCTCAACCAGCTCCCGCTCCGAGGCAGCAGTACCAGCCAACCCACGGGTCACCAGGAGTCGTAGCATCTGGTTGCGCTCGCGCTGCGCTTCTTGGCGCACCTGCTCCACTGGGTCCTCCAGCAGACCAAGCCGCTCACGCAGTTCTACATGCTCCCCTGCGAGGTACCCAGCCGTGGGTGGCAAGTCGTGCGTCGTCACCGAGGTCAGCGCCATGCGGCGATATTTCTCGGGGGCAAGTGGTTTGTCATCTGGGCCCTTTTCGAACCACAGGATTGACGTGCCCAAGATGCCGCGTTCGGTGAGGTATTCGCGCACCCATGCCTCAAAGGTGCCCAGGTCTTCTCCGATAACAATTGCGTTGGCGCGAGCAGCTTCCAAGCACAGGATTCCGATCATGGCTTCATGGTCGTACTGCACGTAAGCGCCATCCTCAGCGCCATTGCCGTCGGGAATCCACCAGAGCCGGAATAGTCCGATGACGTGGTCCACTCGGATCGCGCCCGCATGCCGCAGAATCGCACGGATCATGTCGCGGTAGGGCTTATAGCCGGCACGAGCCAACGCTTGGGGGTGCCAGGGCGGTTGTGACCAGTCCTGACCTTGTTGGTTGTACATGTCCGGCGGAGCTCCCACACTGGCCCCAGCAGCAATGACTGAGTGCAATGACCACGCGTCCGCGCCGAGCGGATGCACGCCCACTGCAAGGTCCTGCATGATGCCCAGTGACATCCCGCCGCTGATGGCTTGGCGCTGCGCTGCTTCTAGTTGTTCGTCAGCGACCCACTGCAGCCAGGCAAAAAATTCGATGCGGTCACCCTGTTCGGACCGCAGCGCCGCAACCTCAGGTGATTGTGGGTCCTGCAACTCGGGCGGGAACTCCTCATTGGCACCTGGGTAGTCTTCTTTGATGACGCACCAGAGCGCGAAATCTTCCAGTCCCCGGCCCTCACGAGCGCGGAATCTTTCAAAGGCTGCCTGACGCGCTGCAGAGCGCTCCCCGGAAAACACGACTTCCAGGGCGGACTTCTTGGCGGACCAAGCCGCATCGCGGTCAATCGGACCTGAGTCGGTGTTAAGTTCCCGGACTTCATCAGCGCCCCACTCGATCAGTGACCGATCAGCAGCCGATAAGTATCCCGTTTCCCGGATGTCCTCCACTCGGATGTAGAGCGGGTTGATGAAGCGGCGCGTGGAGGGCAGGTAGGGCGAGGGCGTCATTGGCACGCTCGGCTCAGCAGCGTGCAAGGGGTTGATGAGCACGTAGTCGGCGCCGAACTCCTGCCCGCTAAACCATGCCAAATCAGCTAGGTCAGCCAGGTCTCCGACTCCCCAGGACTGCTTTGAGCGTACCGAGTACAGCTGCGTCATCAGCCCCCACGTACGTCCGTGCTGCAGCTGTTCAGGCAACGTCAGAGTCTGGGGGGTCACAATGAGAGTCGCCCGGTAGTCACCGTCGCTGCTGCGGGCGTGCACCTTATGCCAGCCCATCGGCAGGTCATGCGGCAACTCGAAGGTGGCGCGCCCGGTCAGGCGCCCGTCAACGGTCCGTGGCGGGGTGTACTGGTCAACTTGCCCGACCGCGCGGCGGCCACCGCCGGCGTCTACCTCAAGTTCGATCCATACCTCGACCGACTCGCCATCAGTGACATGCACTGGGAAGTGCTTTGTCTCGCCTTCGCGGGCTACGACGGTGGCGGGGAGCGGGTGCCGCCAGTCGTCGTCTTCTAGGTGGCTCAGGGCGACGTCGATCAGTGCCGGAGAAGTGGCATCGACTCCTAGGGCTCCGAGCACTGAAATGAGAGTGCTGTCTTTAACTCGGCGCTGCGAACCATCAAACGCCCAGTACTGGGAGCCGACGCCGCACGCCTGCGCGAGTTGCTCAAGCCGCTGTGATTCGGTTTCAGTAGGTTCCACACCATCGATGATGCCAGAGGCAACCCGTCTAGCCACCAACCGCACCGGTTGGTTTCCGATTTTTACCTCTAGGGTGGGGAAATGCTTTTCGAACCTACCCCCTCTCCCGAACCCACTGGGCCGATCAGCGACCTGGTCGGCAAGATCGGTGAACCTGAGAAGAACACCACTGCTGCTGATTGGCTGATCGGTGCGCCCCTGCGGGTCGCGATCATTGTGGTCGTCGGATTCATCGTGCTGCTCATTTTGCGCCGCACCATTCGGACCATCACGAAGCACCTGGTTGCTGGGCCGAAAACGGTCAAGGGCGCGCGTCTGATGAAGACCACTCCGCTGATCCAGCAGCGGCGGGCGGGCAGAGCACGCACCCTAGGATCCGTGCTGCGATCCAGCGCAAACATTCTGATCGGCTCAATTATTACGTTGATGGTGCTGGATCAGTTCGACATCAGCCTGGCACCGTTGCTCGCCTCAGCAGGTGTTGCTGGCGTTGCCCTAGGCTTCGGCGCGCAAAGCCTGGTGAAGGACTTCCTCTCCGGTATTTTTCTGCTGTTGGAGGACCAGTACGGCGTGGGGGACATGGTGACCTTCGGCGAGGTTGAGGGCATCGTTGAAGAGGTCGCGCTACGCGTCACCAAAGTGCAAGGCTGGGATGGCACGCTGTGGTACATCCGAAACGGTGAGATTGTCTCCACCGGTAACCAGAGCCAGAGTTGGGCCCGAGTGCTGGTGGACATCCGCGTGGGGTACCACGAGGACATCGATCAGGTACGCGCGCTGTTGGAACAGGTTTGTGCAGAAGTTGGCGCTGACCCCACGATTAATCCCCAGCTGGTGGCGCCGCCCATTGTGTGGGCAATTAGTGACCTCACCGAGAACGCTGCACTGTTCCAAATCTTTGCCAAGAGCAAACCGGGCGAGCACTGGTCAATTGCGCGCCAGACGCGTGCTGCAGCGTTGCGCGCCCTGACCGAGGCCCAGATTCCAATCGTGGGAATCCTGCGCGGTCCTGCGTCTGTGGGTGAATAGCCTTCAGTTCCAGCGCAGCAACAGTTGCCCTGCCGCGACGACATCGCTTGCGCTCACAACGTGAACTAACTGGTCTGGCGGTGCCTGCACAGCGATGATTGGGCTGATCAGCGCGCAGCCATGCTCTTCGGCTGTGGCGGGGTGCCACGTCATGATGTGCTGCCCTGCAGTCACGTCATCACCAACAGCAACTTCAGCTCTAAACCCAGCGCCCTTAAGTTCTACGGTGTCAATGCCCAAATGCAGCAGCACACTTCGGCCCGATGGCGTTTCGATGGCGCAGGCATGCGGAAGCAACGTTGCAATCGTGCCCGTGATTGGAGCGCACACTGCAATGTCTGCGTCCCCCACTGGTGCGCCTTCTGGTGCCATTACTGGCTCAATAGCGAGCCCAGGGCCGACCATTTCCTGAGCAAAAACTGGGTCAGGAACACTCTGTAACGACCGAACGACGCCGGCAAATGGCGCACATAACTCCACAACGGAGTCAGGCGTCACGGTTCGCGCGGCGTCGTCGGACGGTTCTGGCAGTGTGCTGCTCAGCGCAATGCTTCGAGTTCTGCCGCCAAGTTGTCAGCTTCAGGGCCGACGATAACCTGCACGACGCGACCAGAACGCACCACGCCAAAGGCGCCAGTTTCCTTCAGACGAGCCTCATCTACCTGTGCCGGGTCAGTGACCTCAACACGCAGCCGGGTAATGCATGGTTCGAGGTCCACAACGTTGCCAACTCCGCCGAGGGCAGCGAGGATCTGCTCTGCCTTGCTCATAAATGAACTCCTGATTACTAGTACGCACCCACCGCTGATCTGGCGGCATGTCATCTACCTTAGACCGCCCTGCGGGCAATGCGTCGAGATTGACCGGAGTTGGACCTGAGGAGCAACTGGGCGAGACTTCACCTAGGGATGTTCTCGACATTCCGCACGCGTCAGACGCGCCGAAATCGCACTCGGAGGCTCATGTGAACACTGCTGCTCGAAGCACCATCACCGGGATTGGGGTTTCGCACGGGCTGGCGCACGCCGTTGTCGTGCATATGCCAAGCCCGATCGCTGAACCCGCTGCCGGGGTGCGCCTCGGACCTCGGGAAGATCACGCGACTCAGGCCGCGCGGATACCAGTGGCAGTCCGCCAGGTCACCGCAGATCTGGAACGAGCAGCCGCACAATCCAGTGGCGACACAGCCGACGTCCTCGCAGCAACCGCAACAATTGCAGCAGACCCGACGCTCGTGGCTGACGCGGAACGTCGCGTCAATGAGGAACACCTCGTTCCCGAGCGTGCGGTATGGGAAGCCGCTGACGAGGTCGTCGCGCAGTTCGTTGCACTCGGCGGTCACTTCGCAGAACGTGCCGCCGACATCCACGACATTCGCAACCGCATCATCGCAGCCTTGACCAACCGGCCGGCACCGGGTGTGCCAGACCACCCCGAACCTTTCATTTTGGTAGCCCAAGATCTTGCACCGTCCACGACAGCAGGCCTAGACCCAGCGCGGGTGCTCGGCATCGTCACAGATGGAGCCGGCCCGACCTCGCACACGGCGATTGTGGCCAACGCCAAGGGTATTCCTGCGGTAGTTGCCGCGAATGGTGCAACAGCTTTACTCACCGCTGGCTCGTTTGCGCTGGTGAATGGTTCCACCGGGATCGTTGTGCTCTCCCCCACCGACTCAGAAGTGGCCACCGCAAAGTCACTCTCTGAACTCATCCGCACCTTTGACGGAGTGGGGCAGACCAAAGACGGTCACCGCGTGCAACTGCTGGCAAACATTGCCGACCCTGATGAAGCGCCCCTAGCCGCAGAATCGGGCGCTGAAGGGGTGGGGTTGTTCCGCTCCGAATTTGCTTTTCTCGGCAAGGAACAACCGCCCACAATTGCGGAACAGGTCGTCGAGTACCGCAAGGTCTTCCACGCTTTTAGTGGACGTAAAGTCGTGATCCGCACCCTCGACTCTGGTGCCGACAAGCCATTACCGTTCCTTACCTCCGGAGAGGAAGAAAACCCTGCGCTGGGAGTGCGCGGCCTCCGTACCGCTAAAGAGTGGCCCGAACTACTTGAAGAGCAGCTCACGGCAATTGCTCATGCAGCCGCGGCAGAAGACGCCGACGTATGGGTGATGGCCCCCATGGTCTCGACCGTGCCCGAAACCGAGGACTTCGTTGCCGCCTGCCAGCGGCATGGTCTCAACCAGGCGGGTGTCATGATTGAAGTGCCCAGCGCAGCCCTACTGGCCGGGCCGATTCTGGCGCGGGCGTCGTTTGCGTCAATTGGCACCAATGACCTCACGCAGTACGCGATGGCTGCCGACCGCCTCCTCGGTTCTTTAGCTGACTTGTCTGACCCCTGGCAACCAGCAGTGTTGCAACTGATTTCAACAACGTGTAAGGGCGGCGCGCAGCAAAGCCGCCCAGTTGGGGTGTGCGGTGAGGCTGCTTCGCACACGGCACTGGCCACAGTTCTGGTCGGACTCGGCGTCAGTTCCCTCTCCATGACCCCGCGGGCACTGCCCGACGTCGCCGCCGCGCTCGCCTCTGTCACCTACGAGCAGTGCCGCGAGATGGCGATGCTGGCCCTCACCGCAGAAACCGCCGTCGACGCGCGTGCAAGTGTGCGGGCGCGCCTGCCGCACCTGGCCGAGATGGGGCTGTGATGCAGTCTGTGAGTGCGGCACATCACCCGCGCGGGATGCTTTGAGCATGATGAACGTGGGAGAATCAGCGCTGTGACAGTTGATGATTCTTTCTTTACCGCCGTGGGCGGGCACCCTACGTTCAAAACAATTGTGGACGCGTTCTACGATGACGTCGCCGAAGATGACGTACTGCGCCCCATGTACCCCGAAGACGATATGACTGGGGCAAGGCACCGCTTGCAAACCTTCCTCGAACAGTACTGGGGCGGGCCCACAACGTACTCAGACACCCGGGGTCACCCCCGTTTGCGGATGCGGCACGCCGGCTACAAAATTAACCCTGACGCCCGGGACCGGTGGCTGCAGCACATGCGCGCCGCTGTGCTGCAGGTCAAACTTTCCCCCATGCATGAAGCAATGCTGCTCGACTATGTCGAGCGCGCAGCACACTCCCTGCTCAACTCCTTTGACGACTGAGTTCGCTCATTCGTCCCGACTGGATCGATCAAACCTTTGACCTCACAGCCTGAAACTCCCGCACCAGCCCTGTCCAGCCTCCTCACGGTCCTGGACCTTGAGCAGCAGGACGAGACTGTCTTTACGGGCAACAGCCTGCCGCAACTCAATGACCGGGTGTACGGCGGGCAAGTGCTGGCACAGGCACTCATCGCTGCTGGCCGAACGGTGCCGGGACGCACACCACACTCGCTCCACGGGTACTTCCTGCGACCGGGCGACCTCAATGCGCCCATCCGCTTTGAAGTGGAGTTACTACGCGACGGCGGTTCATTTAGTGCCCGCCGCACCCACGCCATTCAGCATGGCAAGCCAATTCTGTCGATGATTGCGTCCTTCCAAGAAAGCCAGGACGGCATTGAAGAAGCCCAAACCATGCCTAAAGACGTGCCAGCACCGCTAGACGTCCCCTCCGCGCTGGACATCTTGTCCCGAGTGGAACACCCCGTTGCCAAGTTCTGGACCGAGCACGCAGCCTTCGACATCCGTCACGTCGAGGGCGGTCTGCACCTGGGGCCGGGCAAAGAAAAGACCGATCGGCAGATGGTGTGGGTCCGAGCGCTTGGACACGTACCGGGTGGGCAACTCGAACACCGTTCCCTCATGGCCTATGCCTGCGACCAGCTCATGCTTGAGCCGGTGCTGCGCCGCGCTGGTGTCAGTTGGATCACGCCTGGGATCTCGGTTGCCAGTTTGGACCACGCCATGTGGTGGCACCGCGACGCACGCGTCGATGAGTGGCTGCTTTATGTGCAGTCCTCCCCAAGCGCGCAGGGTGGTCGCGGGCTCGGCTCGGCACGAGTATTTGCCGAAGATGGCACCCTGGTGGCGAGTATTGCCCAGGAGGGCATGGTGCGGGTGCCTTAACGGGCATAGCTTGGCGCTTATGGTCCTGCGTCGTGTGGCGGTCCGACTCTGCTGGGAGGACACTAAGCCTCATGGCACGTCTGCGTAGAGTCTCCGTCACTTCTGCCGGGTATTCCCGGCAGGTCTCTGGTGACACAGTTGCGTTCTTCACACACGAGGGCGTCCCCGTCGATGACGAAACCGAACTTGCCCGCTGTCAGCAACTGGCGGTGCCCCCTGCGTGGCAAAACGTGTGGATCTGCAAGTTTCCCAACGGGCACATCCAAGCTTTTGGGTACGACGACGCCGGCCGCGGGCAATACATTTACCACGAGCAATGGCGCGCGCGCCGTGACCGTGCCAAACACGATCATGTACTCGAGGTGGCACGCCGGTTACCGGCGGCTCGTGGCCGCGTGACACGGGCACTCAAGCAGGACGGCATGCCACGCGACAAAGCGCTGGCCTTAGCTTTTCGGTTGCTCGACTTGGCATATTTTCGGGCGGGCAGCGAAGTGTATGCGCGCGCCAATAAAAGTTATGGGCTGGCCACCATTCGCAAAGAACATGCGGTGGTCCACACCGATGGCACCGTGGAGTTCCAGTACCCGGCCAAATCTGGTCAACTACGTCAAGTCACCGTGGACGACGACGCCGTGCGCGCAGGCATCACCATGCTCAAGCGTCGCCAGGGTGGCAAGGAACTCCTGGCCTACCGGGATGGCGTTGGATGGCGCGATATCAAAAGTTCGGATGTGCAGGAAGTCGTGCATGACCTCCTGGGTGATGACGCTACCCCCAAGGACTTCCGCACTTGGCACGCCACAGTGCTGGCCGCACAAGGGCTCGCTGCCGCGGGTGAGCCGCCGTCGTCCAACGCTGCCCAACGGCGCGTGCTTGCTGCGGTGGTGCGGGAGGTGGCCGCTGCGCTGGGTAATACCCCCGCGGTGGCGCGTAAGTCCTACATTGATGCCCGGTTGTTCGACTTGTGGGAACGCGGAAAGACAATTGGCCGCCCCCGGTCTCAGAGCGCCGCCGAATCTGCAGTGCTGAAACTCCTCAGCTGAGCTGAGGGGTCACCGCCGGCGGAAAGTGATTGGCTCGTCCATGAACTGCTCCCAAACGGCGCGTTCCGCGGCTGTGATGCGACGAGGTGAGCCCGTGGCTGCATCGACGAGCACAATGGTGGCTGCGGCTCGTGCGTAGGGCTGGGCGCCACTTGCTGGGCCTACTGGCTCGTAGGGCGTGCCGCCTTCGTGCACTTCGTAGAAAAGTTCCAAGCTGGCACCGCCAAGGCGACCGATCCACATTTCAACGCGCACCGGAACTCGGGAAAACGGTAGCGGGCGCAGGTACTCAATTTCTTGCCGAGCCACGAAGGTGTGCGAGGTGGCTTCGACGCCGGATTCCAGCACGGCCGTTGGCCAATCCATGAGCTCATCGGGGTGCTGCCACAGCGCACTAATGCGTGCTTCTTCAAGCAGCCGAAACATCTCAACGTTGTTGACATGCCGGTAGGCATCCAGGTCAGCCCAACGAACTGCGACCGGAATGTGCAGGTGTGTCATATTAGGTAATTTTCCTTCGCTTCGATTGCGGGCCTGCGGCAAGTTGGGCCGCTTCACGGCACGCCGTCAGGGCACTGAGCTCGTTGCGGACTGGGGCATGAATAAGGGCGTCAGCCGTGGCGTCAACAGCACTTTCGAGGCGACGGCGCACCCGGCGTGAGCTGCGCTGTGCACCTACCCGGTTGGCGAGTCCGGCCACCACACTGGTGGCCACGCCCAACGCTGCTCCGACCAGGACCAGCAGGGTCGGCCAGGGAATTTTGTTCCATTCCGGGGTGTGTGGTTGTGGCAGTTTGAAGTAACTGAAGCCGGCAAGCGCCGCCAACCACGCCAGGCCAGCAACAAGAACTGCAAATAATACCCACTGCCAGATGTTCAACGCCCGCCACCACCGGGGCTGGCGCTGCGCTTCCAAGTCGGTGTGCACGATGGCCTGATCAAGTTGGTCCGCTATCTGTGGTGCGGCGGCAGCTATTTGGTCCTCGGCGGCATTGGCCCAGTCGGTAGGCAACCCCGTGGTGACATCGCGGGTGTATTCGCGCAGGGCAATATGCACCTTGGCGTCTTGATCGGGGCCTGCCTGGGGACGGGACGATTGCACCAGTTCTGCGCGCTCCGCACCCTGATGCAGGTTGAGTCTGCGCAGGGGGTCAATGCGGAATCGGCCGAGCCACCGGGTAACGGGCCAGCCGGTTGCGGCTCGGGCGCGCTGCAGCGTGCGCACCCGGGAAGCGGCAACAATCTGGTCCACCCCGGCGATGTCTTGCAGCGCAAAGTTGAGTTGTGCGGTCTTGTAGTCATCTTTGCGCCCGGGTGCAGGCCCGCAGGCGGCAACGATGGGAGCGGCTGCGTCCTGGACTCGCAGTGTCAAGCGTTCCACTGCCGCGGCGCGCCGTTGGGCGGCATCGGTGAGTAACGCCCGAAGTTCAGCCACACCGGCGCCAGCGCGGGCAGAGGCCCCAAGAACCTGAACCTCTTTCAATCCGTCATCGGCGGCAAGACGCTTGAGGTCGGCCACACACGCAGCAGCGTCTTGTGGACTGAGTCGGTCAATCTGATTGAGGACTAGCACCATGACTGCAGCGTGTGCCGCAAGCGGTTTAAGAAATTGATCGTGTATGGCGTGATCTGCGTACTTTTGCGGGTCCAGCACCCACACGAGCAGGTCGACGCGCTCCACGAGACGCTCGGCAATCTTCCGGTGTGCGCGTTCAACGGAGTCGTGGTCCGGCAGGTCGAGCACGATAAGGCCCGCGGAAATATCTAGTGCGGTACCTGTCACGTGATGGCGCTGAGATACGTCTAACCAGTCCAACACTGGGTCGGTGCTGTGTTCGGGATCGCCCCAGATCGCGGCCACCGGCTGTGAAGTGGTGGGGCGTGTCACGCCAGGCAGTGCCACTTCTTGGCCGACCAGTGCGTTCAACAGACTTGACTTACCTGAGCCCGTCGCTCCGGCCAGCGCCACAATGGTGTGCTCTGGTGCGAGTTCCATCCTGGTGCCTGCTTGTGCCACCACGTCGTCAGCCCCGGTGAGCACATCAGCAGGGAGTCGGCCCCGACCGAGGTCAAGTGCAGTGTTGAGGGCTTCCAACCGGGTGGCAAGGTCAGCACTGGTCATGCGGTGCCATCCTGATCTACACCGTTCTGGTCCATGATGTTCTGGTCCATGGGGTCCTGGTCCGTGCCAGCAGCCGGTGTGCTGAGACCACGGAGGTGTCCCGGTGCAGTAACTGCCCCGTCACCTTTCGCGGACTGGGTGGGTAATTTTCGGGTCAGTCGCTCTGCGCGCGCGGCTGCTTCGACTGCCGTTGCGGCTGAGTCAATGCGTGCAGATGAAACGGGCAGGTTCAGAGCCTCGAGAGGCTCCAGTACGAGTTTCCGTTCCGAAGCCAATAGCTTTTCTATTCGGCTGGAGAGTTGGCCCTGCGAAATCCGAGCTAGGCGTCGAACCGCGTCCTCACCGAATGCGCCTTCAAGAACGCGCTGGGCAAGAATGGCCGTGCCCCCCGCAATGCCCACTTCGGCGCCGGTGAGACCCCCTGTGGACGCAAAAACCACCACCATTAGGCTGAGCCCCAACCCGTTGACACCTAGTGACAGTGCGCGAGCTCGTCCGCGTCTATTTGCCGCCTGCTCCCCCACCAGTTGTAGAACGTCAGCCTGCCAGTTGCGGATCTGCTCAGCGACCAGTGGCCGCAACCGGGTAGTGGACGGCAACACTTCTATGCCTTGTAACAAGGCAGCACCCGCCGGGTCGGCGCGCCAAGCACGGGCAGAGGTTTCCGCCGCGCCCTGAATAGCATCCACAATGACCGCTTCCAGACTGTGGCTGATGGCTTGCTGTGCTGGTGCGGCTTGTTTCCGGGCTGATCCTTTGAAGAAGCCGGTCACCGCATCACGGACTTGACCAATGCGGTGCTCCACTGCCCGGAAGAACTCTCCGGTGCCGACAAAGTCTTGCCACCGGGCCAGCACTTCACCGCGCAGGAGGGTGCCATCTGAGGTGGCTGCGTCGACCTGCTGCTGTGCATGGTCAAAAGCGGATCGCACCATGACGTGCAGAGCAGTTATTGCCGCCTGTTGGTCATCAATTGCGTGGCTGAACTCGCGTGCACGGGCGACGACGTCATCAATGACTCCATCGCGTGTAGTCGCGATGACGTGCATCCGGGTGCTTTCATCTCGCGTGAGGTGGGTCAACCAGCGTGCCAACGGACCCACTGCATGTTCGGGCAGCAGACCAGAGTCATCCAAGTGCTCCGGGATCACGAAGACGGGGGCGTCGGCAAGGCCCTGGTTAGCGAGCATGCGGCTGAGGTCAGCGGCAACAGCCTCGGCACCGGGGTCGACCCGGCCCAGGATGAGGGCCAACTGGGTATGTCGGCGGGCGGCGTCGTGTAGGAGGTCCCATGGAACCGCATCGGCGTAGCGTGCGGCCGTGGTGGCAAAGAGCCACAGGTCTGCGGCGGCGAGAAGCTGTCCGGCCAGCGCACGGTTCTCCGCAACAACGGAATCAACATCGGGGGCATCGAGTAACGCCAAGCCTTGCGGGATGGCGTCCGAGGCCACGAGTTCCAGGCTGGCATCAGGTTTGGTTCCACCCCGGCGCAAACTAGGCAGGATGCGGTCGCTGGTGAACCAGTCAGTGTCGGCTGGGTGGTGCACGAGAACGGGTGACCTGGTTGTGGGACGCAGCACCCCAGGCACGGTGACTCGTTCCCCCAGCAGGGAGTTCACCAACGTGGACTTGCCGGCGCCAGTTGAACCGCCCACTACGGCGAGCAGCGGAGCATTACTGGCTCCAACGCGCGGCAGTAGGTAGTCGTCAAGTTGCTGCAGGATGGCTGCCACTGCGGCGCGCTGGGCTGCGGCTGTTGACAGTTCAAGTGGGAGGGCGAGATCAGTTAGTTCGTCGCGTAACGCTTGAAGGTCACGCAGCAGCAGCGCAAGGCTGTCGTTTAAGCCTTGCGCTGCTGAGTTCGCTGCTTTACTCATGTGTCCTACGCGACCAGACCGATCAGTCGCGGGTGAGGCGACGGTGGGTTACCCGGTGTGGGCGTGCTGCTTCAGCACCGAGACGCTCCACCTTGTTCTCCTCATAGGAGTCGAAGTTACCTTCGAACCAGTACCAGTTTCCTGGGTTCTCGTCCGTGCCTTCATAGGCCAAAATGTGCGTTGCCACTCGGTCCAGGAACCACCGGTCGTGCGAGGTCACTACGGCGCAACCGGGGAACTCCAACAGTGCGTTCTCCAGAGAGCCGAGAGTTTCCACGTCGAGGTCGTTAGTGGGTTCGTCAAGGAGCAACAGGTTCCCACCTTGTTTAAGCGTGAGTGCAAGGTTCAGCCGGTTGCGCTCACCACCGGAGAGCACTCCGGCTGGCTTCTGCTGATCTGGTCCCTTGAATCCGAAGGCCGCAACATAGGCGCGAGAAGGCATTTCAACGTTGCCGACCTTCATGTAGTCGAGCCCATCGGAGACAACCTGAAAGATCGTCTTCTTCGGGTCAATGCCGCCACGGTCCTGGTCCACATAGGACACCTTGACCGTTTCACCAATTTTCAGTTCGCCGCCATCGAGAGGCTCGAGCCCAACAATTGTTTTGAACAGCGTGGTCTTACCCACACCGTTTGGCCCGATGACACCAACGATGCCGTTCGGCGGCAAAGTGAAGGAGAGCCCATCAATAAGGACGCGGCCGTCGAAGCCCTTTTGTAGGTTCTTAGCTTCCAGCACGATGGAGCCCAACCGCGGGCCAGGTGGAATCTGAATCTCTTCAAAGTCCAGTTTTCTGGTGCGGTCAGCCTCAGTAGCCATTTCTTCATAACGAGCAAGACGCGACTTCGACTTGGTCTGGCGGCCCTTGGCGTTCATCCGAACCCACTCGAGTTCTTCCTTCAGCCGCTTGGCTTGCTTCTGATCCTTCTTACCCTGGATCTGCAGACGTTCCTGCTTCTTTTCCAGGTAGGTCGTGTAGTTACCCTCGTATGGGTAAAGTCGGCCGCGGTCGACCTCACAGATCCACTCGGCAACGTGGTCCAGGAAGTACCGGTCGTGAGTCACCGCGAGGATGGCACCGGGGTACGAGGCCAAGTGGCCTTCAAGCCACTGGACGGACTCGGCGTCGAGGTGGTTAGTGGGCTCGTCGAGGAGCAGTAGGTCAGGCTTTTCCAACAGCAGTTTGCACAGCGCCACGCGGCGGCGCTCACCACCGGAGAGCACACTGACATCAGCGTCTGACGGCGGGCACTGCAGAGCATTCATTGCCTGCTCCAACTGCGCGTCAAGGTCCCACGCGTTGGCTGCGTCAATGGCTTCTTGCAGTTTGCCCATTTCTTCCATGAGCTCGTCCGAATAGTCGGTGGCCATGAGCTCAGCAATCTCGTTGAAACGGTCCAGTTTGCCTTTGATCTCGGCAACGCCCTCTTCAACGTTTCCGAGCACAGTTTTGGATTCGTTCAGGGGTGGTTCCTGCTGCAGGATGCCCACCGTGTAACCGGTGGCAAGTTTGGCCTCACCGTTCGATGGTTGGTCTAGACCAGCCATGATGTGCAGGATTGTTGACTTACCGGCGCCGTTGGGACCAACCACGCCGATCTTCGCTCCGGGGAGGAAGTTGAGCGACACGTTGTCAAGAATGACTTTGTCGCCGTGCGCTTTGCGCGCGTTCTGCATGGTGTAAATGAACTCAGCCACTGCTTCTTGGACCACCTTGTGTTCGGGGACTTGCGGGGTGTGCCCGCCCTGGAATCGACAACGCGCTGCGCCAAGTACTCAGGGCGGGCAACGCACAGACTTGCCAAGCCTACGCGCTCACCGCAATTTGTGGTGTTTCCGCCACTTTGTCGGCGTCATCATCCTCAGTTGTGGACCGCTCTTCGAAACGGGCGGCCTCGGCCTCTAGGGAGTCTTGCTCGGTCTCCTGCGTACCGGCGTCCGTGCTGCGGTCCACGCTTTGGCCGCGCACCACACGGGTGAATGCGGTGCGGCCGCGGGCGAGGTCGTGTCCGATTGCGGTGGCGTACAGCACGAGACTTGACCCATATTTCTCATCTGTTTCCCAGGTTTCCAGCGCAAATCTGCCAGTGACCACTACGGGATCACTGCGACGAATTGATGCGGCGGCGTTTTGGGCGAACTCGCCGAATAGCCGCACCGCGAACCACTGGGTGGGCCCGTCAACCCATTCCTGATCCGCATTGCGGTAGCGGTCAGTGGTGGCAACGCGGATGGTGGTGTAGTTACTACCGTTACGACCTTCGGCCAATACGGGGTTGGCGCCCACCCAACCGGTAATTGTTGTCAGAGTGCTCATTTGTCCTCCACGGTTGTGGTTCCGGCCGTGTGCCGAAACACAACCACAGCCTCATTGCGCAGGCTGCGATGTGGAACCCGAATCCATCAGGTTGTGGACGAGTCCGGCTGACCGCGTTTTGTGGTCAGGCTGTCGACTGCTGCGAGGGCCAAAGTTCGAGCCTCGTGATGGTCATCCAGCACCTGCGTAGAGGATTTCGCAAAAGTCGTTTCCACGACCCTCCGAACCTTGACGTGAGCCTGCTCCATATACTCGTGCGCCACATGCTGTTCATCTGCGCGTTGCGACCTTCGTGCGCCAAGCCACGCCAGCCAACCCACAGCGGCAAGAACTCCTGCTCCGCCCAACGCCCATAATGACCACTGTTGATCTGGCCCGAGGTCCACCCAGCCCAGTGCGACAGCCAAGGCCAGCAGCAGAGCAAGCCCAGAGGCGATGAGTAAACCAAGGCTTAGCCCGCGCAGACCACTGGTGCGTGTGCTGCGCCCTGAGTCAACGCGCAGCTTTTCCAGAGAGAGGTTAAGTTGCTCCGCAAACTCGCGCGGCTGCGGCACCTTGTGGTCGAGGTCTCGTTGCCAACCTGCGCCCAAGTGTTGTCCGACCCCCACCAGCCAAGCAGCGCGAATTGGCTCCACATTGCTTCCGGAAAGCGCGTCCTGTTCGGCGACTGCAACGCCATCGTCGGCGGCGCCCCCGACGGTGGCTGCCCGAGCAGTAACGCCAATGACCGCCCCTACTGCGGCAACGGCTTGATCCACGTGTTGGTTAAGACGGCGTGGTACTTCAGCAGACAGGGTTTCGGCCAGATTGCGGCCAGCTTCGCTGAGTTCTCCCGCTACTCGCTTCGCGGCAACAGTTCGTTTCGTAACAATTGTGGCGAGGCGTTGCCGGAGTTCCGAAATTCCTTCAGTGGTGAGCGCTGACACTGGGACGGCGTCCACCCCGGTCAGTCCGTCTTCTTCGAGGAGTCTGGCCACATCAGCAAGCAGCGCGTCGCGTTGAGTTTCGACGACGGTGTCGATCTGGTTCACCACCACAAGCATGCTTGCTTCGGCACCAACAAGTTTGGATAAGTAGCCCGAGTGCAAAGCGTCATCGGCGTACTTCTGGGGGTCTACCACCCACACCAGTAGGTCTGCCATGGGCAGTATCTGATCGACGACGTCGCGGTGTTCATCGGCTACCGAGTCGTAGTCAGGCAGGTCCAGCAGAATCAAGCCAGCCAGGGCGTCCTCAGTATCGCCATCTAACGCACTGACACGATCGATTCGACGTTCGACGTCTACATCAAGCCAATCGAGCAACTCTTCAGCCTCTGAACTCCAAGAACAGGCAGCGACGGTCGACGTCGTGGGACGCCGGGCTCCGACATCGGCAAAGTTGAGCCCCGAAACGGCGTTGAAAAGACTAGATTTACCTGAACCGGTTCCACCCAAGAGGGCCACAATCGTGTGGTCCACACCGAGGTCAAGCCGCTCCTGTGCACCGGAAATCACTCGCTGCACTTGCGCGATCAGGTCCGGGTCCAACCGGTCTCCGGCCAGCGTCAACGCCTCGCGTAGATCTTTTACCCGTCCACGGAGGTCAGCCGCATCATGTCGCTTCATATCACTCCTTGAAGTTCTGGCTTCGTGGCACCTAGTTATACAGCCCGTTTGAGTTCGGCCAACCGCAGCCTCAACCCGAGGACAGCTTCGTTGCTCAGTGCCGGAGCGCTGAGGTACTCAGCGTACGGGGCGGCCTCTTGGAGCAGTGCCGTTTTCGCGCGCTCCAGCAGGTCTGAGCGGAACTCGTCCACAAGCACTGGACCTGTCGCGCCTAGTAACCCCGACAAGATGCGCTGGGCAGATGCGACTCCAGCGGTTGCCACCAGTGCCACACCCACGAGACCTCCTGCCCCCAGTCCCCTAGTCGCGTGAGCCACGGGCGCGCGGGTGGCCTCCTGCTGCGCGAGTTCTTCGAGGGTGCCTTTGACGTGGGCAACCCAACTGCGTACAGCAGACTGCACAGTGTCTGCGCGCTGGGGCGCATGAACGGAATCAATTTCGGCAAAGAGTTCGGCCCCACCTTCGGGGCTATCCGGGCCACTCAGTGCTGTCTCCAGCGCAACCAAATTCACATCACAGGCCGTTTCCAATTGCGCGGTCACAACCCGGCGCACGTCTTGGACAACCTCGCTCAGCAGTGCGTTCCGGCGTTCCATTGTTCTGCGGCTTGGTCGGCGCCACCGAGAGCCCGAGAGTTTCATGACGCCGGGGTCTGCCCCAATGATGCGCGCCCAACCAGCTTCGAGAATTCCCGCAGCGAAGTCATCCGCAGTCAACGAAGCCGCAAAAGCGTCCAGCCCTGCAGGTACCGCGCCAGCAATGAGAGTCTGCAATTCCTCGCCAGCTTCGGCCTGAGCCTCAACAGCGTCCGCAAGGCCAGACACCCAAGGCGTGAGCGCTGCCAATGAGCCGCGAAGCGTCCGCAAGATGACGGTTCGGGCGTGGTCCGCTCCCGCAAGTGTGCGCAACCACCGAGCAACAGGCGCTACTGCTTTAGGTTCCAGCAGTCCTTCGTGTGCCCCAACGTCTTCAATGACAAATAACGGCACACCCGCCATGTCGTGGTCCTTGAGGCGTCTGAGCAGATCAGAGCGCACTGGTCCAAGAGTCGCTTTAGATACCCGGTTGAGGACGAGGGCAACAGACGCTCCACGTTCCTTCGCCTGCTGCAGCGCCTGCCATGGGAGCGCATCGCCGTAGCGGGCCGCCGTCGTCACGAAGAGCCACAGGTCAGCCGCATCAAGCATGCGCGCCGCAGTTTCGCGGTTCGAGGTCAGCAGCGAGTCCAGGTCTGGGGCATCCAAAATTGCCAAGCCGCGCGGCACTTGATCGTGCTGCACTGTTCGAACTGAATCCGTCAGCACACTTGCCGCCATCAGGTCCGCGTCAGCGGAGTTGAAAGCCAGCACCGGCTCACGTGTGGTCGGGCGGATCACAGACGCCGCGGACACTTCTGTCTTTAGCAAGGAATTCATCAGAGTGGACTTCCCCGCCCCCGTAGACCCCGCAATAACAACGACCGCTGGCGCGGATAATTCCCGCAGGCGCGGTATTAAGTGGTCATCCAATTGGCCGAGGAGTCGCTGCTGGGTGGCGCGCGCCTCCTGTGCTCCCGAACACTCCAATGGGTAGAGGAGTTCGGCAACATCCCGACGCAAGTCGACAATGACATCAAGCAGTGTGGGCTCAGGAACGAGTTCCTCACCCGAAGGTTCTTGTGTCATCACCTGTTGATCTTCCCCCGTCGAAGCCCTTACCGCCAAGCCCGCACGCCGCATGAGACGACATTTCAACCAGGCTTCTTTGCTTCTCTGACCTGCCCGAAGGCACTTCGGGGTCGTTTTTCCGCTTTCGCTTCCGTGCTTGATAGCGCAGGATCGAAGATGACGGCAACCGCTGACTGAAGATCTC
>RCNJ01000256.1_pt1 | contig 31856 bp, 29 predicted proteins | sample 2041171 | NCBI WGS metagenome assembly RCNJ01 (sample SAMN09708213, study PRJNA481090) | feces metagenome | biome: feces | host: Pygoscelis adeliae | place: Antarctica: Rookery Lake | collected 2010-03-01 | reverse complement strand
TATTTTACAGGCTTGAAAGTAGCGATTGCTGGAGATATCAAACATAGTCGAGTGGCAAGATCAAATGCACAGTTACTTGCTAAGTTAGGAGTTGAAGTTTTTTTCACTGCTGCAGATGATTTCAAAGAATCAGAATTCGGTTATACTTATATTTCGATGGATGAAGCAGTTGAGAGTTGTGATGTCGTAATGTTACTCAGAATCCAGCATGAAAGACATGAAGCTTTCTCAGGTTCAACAATTAATTATTTAGAAGAGTTTGGTTTAACAAAAGAAAGAGAAAGTAAAATGAAAGATCATGCAATTATTTTACATCCTGGCCCTGTAAATCGAGGTGTTGAGATTGATCCGGATTTAGTAGAGTGTAATAGATCACGCATTTCTAAACAAATAGAAAATGGCGTTTATACACGTATGGCTGTCTTAACCAAACAATTGCTTGAATGGCATATTATTGATAAAAGTCATATTAGAAAGATTCAACCACATATTGTGGCAACAAATAAACAAAGAGCAAACTAAAATAAGTAAATAAGGAATGATAATAATGAGTAAAAGACAGTTAGTTTTAGAAGATGGAACGGTTTTTGTTGGTCATCATTTTGGTAGTGATGTCATTAAATATGGTGAAGTTATATTTAATATTAATATGACGGGTTATCAAGAAATGATTACTGATCCAGCAAATTTTAACCAAATAATTGTTTCAACTTATCCTGTGATAGGTAGCTATGGAATGAATAGTGATGATTCTGAAGCAATTGAACCTTCAATAAGTGGTTTAATTGTAAAAGAAATTAATGACTTCCCATCAAATTTCAGAAGTGAAGAATCTTTAAATGATTATTTAAAAGCTTATAATATTCCAGGAATTTCAGGTGTAGATACACGTGAATTAATTAAAATATTACGTAATAAAGGAACATTAAGAGGTGCAATTGCTTCAATGGACTTAACGGCTGACGTGATTATTAATAGATTAAAAAATAATCATCCAACAGACGATGAAGTAAGTCAGATGTCGATTACAAAACCGTATATTGTACCAGGCAGTGGTAAGCGAATTGTTATCATAAATTTAGGAATGAAGCAAAGTGTTTTAAAAGAATTAACAACACGCGATTGTCATATTACAGTTGTTCCTTATGATTATACGACAGAACAAATTATGAGATTCAATCCAGAAGGTATTATTGTATCTAACGGACCTGGAAGTCCTTTTGTACTCGAAGAAACAATTACAACGATGAAAAATTTTATTGGACATACACCAATTTTAGGAATTGGTTTAGGTCATCAATTATTCGCATTAGCAAATGATTTAGAAGTAGAACGAACAAAATACGGTAACCATAATTCAAGTTATCCAGTTAAAAATCTAGCTTCAGAAGTAAGTTATTTAACAAACGAAAATACACATTATATCGTAAACCGTGAATCAGTAAATGAATCTAACTTAAAAGTTACTTATGAAGGATTAAACGATCAAACTGTTCAAGGGTTAGAAATTGTTGGTAAAAAAGCAATGTCAGTACAATTTAACCCTGAAGGGTCACCAGGAACAAATGAAGCAAGTTTTGTATATGATGATTTCTTAAATATAATTAAAGAAAAATAGAAAGTTGGAGTGATTAATATGCCAAGAAATGAAGAAATAGAAAAAATATTAGTAATCGGTTCAGGCCCAATTGTAATTGGTCAAGCAGCAGAATTTGACTATTCAGGTACTCAAGCTTGCCAGTCTTTAAAAGAAGAAGGCTATTCAGTTGTTCTAGCTAACTCTAACCCAGCAACAATTATGACGGATCATACAGTTGCTGATAAAGTCTATATGGAACCATTAACTGTAGAATTTTTAACGAAAATAATTAAAAAAGAGCGTCCTGAGGCTTTATTAGCTACATTAGGCGGACAAACTGGCTTAAATTTAGCAATAGAACTGGATTCAGAAGGTATTTTAGAAAAATATGACGTTAAATTATTAGGTTCATCTTTAGATGCCATTCAAAAAGCTGAAGATCGTGAATTATTCCGTGATTTAATGGAAGAGTTAAATGAGCCTGTACCAGCAAGTGATATTGTTAATACAGTTGAAGCAGCAGTGGATTTTGCTAATACAATTGATTATCCAGTTATCGTTAGACCTGCATTTACACTTGGTGGTACAGGTGGTGGAATGTGTGACACTGAGGAAGAATTACGTACAATCGTTAAAAATGGTCTTGCATTGTCACCAGCGAACCAATGTTTAATTGAAAAAAGTATTGCTGGTTTTAAAGAAATTGAATATGAAGTAATCAGAGATAGTAAAGATCAAGCAATTGCGGTTTGTAATATGGAAAATATTGATCCAGTAGGAATTCATACAGGAGATGCAATAGTAGTTGCACCATCAATGACTTTAACTGATCATGAGTACCATATGCTACGTGATGTATCACTTAAAATTATTCGTGCATTAAAAATTGAAGGTGGATGTAACGTTCAATTAGCTTTAGATCCCCATAGTTTTCAATATTACATAATTGAAGTAAACCCAAGAGTAAGTCGTTCATCTGCTTTAGCATCAAAAGCAACAGGTTATCCAATTGCAAAAATTGCAGCAAAAATTGCTGTAGGATTAACATTAGATGAAATTAAAAATCCAATGATAGAAACTGAATCTGCATTCTTTGAACCGACACTTGATTATGTCGTAACAAAAATTCCACGTTTCCCATTTGATAAATTCATTACAGGCGATAGAACTTTAGGAACTCAAATGAAAGCAACAGGAGAAGTTATGTCAATCGGACGTAATTTCGAAGAATCATTTTTAAAAGGGATTCGTTCATTAGAAATAGGTAACGGAGACTTCTATTTAAAACATGTAGCTAAAGAAGAAACTGCATCACTTACACATCGCTTAGAAAAAGCAGATGATGAGCGCATTTTTGTTTTAGGTGAGTTATTACGTCGTGGGATGACTGAAGAAGAAGTTTATGAAATTACAAAGATAGATCCAATGTTTATTAATAAGATAAATCATATTATTCGTTTAGAACTAGAATTAAAAAACAATAAGCAGGATCAAAAATTATTAAAAGAAGTAAAAGAACACGGATTTTCTGACATGCAAGTTGCCCGTGTATGGGAAACGACAGAAACAGAAGTTTATAATATGCGTGTGAAAATGAATTTAATGCCTGTCTTTAAAGAAGTTGATACTTCTGCAGGGACTGAAGATGCAACATCACCTTATTATTACAGTACTTATGAAAAGAATTGTGAAGTAAATGTTTCGGATAATGAAAAAGTATTAGTTTTAGGTTCAGGTCCAATTAGAATCGGGCAAGGGATTGAGTTTGATTATGCTACTGTCCATTCTGTCCTTGCTTTACAAGAAATGGGTTACGAAGCAATTATTATGAACAATAACCCAGAAACAGTGTCAACTGATTTTGCAATGAGCGACAAACTTTATTTTGAACCACTGTCACTTGAAGATGTCATGCATGTCATTAATAAAGAAAAACCATTAGGCGTTATCGTTCAATTCGGTGGTCAAACAGCAATTAACTTAGCTGAAGGATTAGAAGATCGTGGTGTTAAAATTCTTGGTACATCACTAGAGGCGATTAATCGTGCAGAAGATCGTCATCAATTTGAAGCATTACTTGAAAAGTTAAGCTTAAGACGTCCAGTCGGTAAGACGGTGACGAAATCAGAAGAAGCAATTAAAGTTGCTTCAGATATAGGTTATCCAGTATTAGTTAGACCATCATATGTTATCGGTGGAAGCCGTATGGAAATTGTTTATGAAGAATCTGAATTACGTTCTTATATTGAAAAATATCCTGATATTAATGAAGGGGAACCTTTATTAATCGACCAATATGTTACAGGAATAGAAGTTGATGTAGACGCGATTAGTGATGGGAAAACAACAATTGTACCTGGAATTATGGAGCATATCGAACGCTCTGGAGTTCACTCAGGAGATTCAATCGCTGTCTATCCACCACAACGCTTAAGTGAAGATGTTAAAAAAGAATTATATGAAACAACTGATAAAATAGCTAAAGAACTCAATGTTATAGGCTTGATTAATATTCAATTTATTATTCAAGGTACAGAAGTATATGTGATTGAAGTAAATCCTAGAGCGAGTCGAACAATTCCATTCTTAAGTAAAATTACAAGTGTAACTATGGCTAACTTAGCAACTAAATGTATTATGGGTGAAACGTTAAGTGAGTTAGGATTTAAATCAGGTATTATTGAAGAACACGAAGATGTCTTTGTTAAAGTTCCAGTATTCTCATTTGAAAAATTAAGAAGTGTTGATACAACATTAGGACCTGAAATGAAATCAACTGGTGAAGCAATAGGCTATGATAAAACATTAGAAAAAGCTCTTTATAAAGGTTTAATCGCATCAGGTATTGACATACCGCATGAAGGATCTATTCTTTTAACGGTTGCAGATAAAGATAAAGAAGAAGCAACTTATGTTGCACAAAGATTCCATAATCTAGGTTTTGATTTACTTGCGACAGGTGGCACAGCTAAATTCTTAACTGAAAAAGGATTACCTGTTACTGAAGTAGCTAAAATAGGGACAGAAGAACCAAATGTCTTATCAGTTATTAAAAATGGAGAAGTTCAATTTGTTATTAATACATTAACTTCAGGTACTAAACCACGTTCTGATGGATTTAGAATCCGTCGTGAAGCAGTAGAACACGCGACAATCAGTTTAACTAATCTAGATACAGCACATGCTATTTTAAATGTAATTGATTTAACAACATTTAGTGCAAACACGGTTAAATATAAAGGAGTGAATCAATAATGATTCGTAAAGAAATATTACCTATTGTCAGTAATAATAAAATTGCTCATGAATCGTATGAACTCGTTTTGAAGAGTGAATATATTAGTTCATATGCTATACCTGGACAATTCTTACATGTTTCTATTAAAAATCATACATTGAGACGCCCTTTATCGATTGCTGCAATTGATTCAGCGAATCATACAGTAACTTTATTGTATAAAGTAGTAGGTTCTGGAACAGAAGATTTGATCACTTATAGTGAAAATGAAGAACTTGATGTATTAGGACCTAGTGGAAATGGATTTGTCATAGATGATTTAAAGGAAAATGAAGAAGTTCTTTTAATAGGTGGTGGGATTGGAGTCCCGCCACTTCATTTCTTAGCACAAAAGCTTGCTGAAAAAAATGTCAAAATGACTATGGTTCTAGGTTTTTTATCAAAAGAATATAAGTTTTATGAGGAAGAGTTTAATAAATTAGGACATACAATTATTGCGACAGATGATGGCTCTTATGGAGAAAAAGGGCGTGTTACAGATGTTGACTTAAGTGAGCATGATTTTAAACATTATTACTCATGTGGACCACTACCTATGTTAAAAGCAGTAAAAGAGAAATATGCCCATATTAGCGGATTTCTTTCTTTTGAAGAAAGATTTGGATGTGGCGTAGGCGCTTGTTTTGCTTGTGTAATACCAACTAAAGATGATGCAGGTTATAAAAAGATTTGTCAAAATGGGCCTGTATTTACGAGTGAAGAGGTGCTTATCTAATGGATTTATCAATACAATTACCTGGATTAGATTTAAAAAATCCAATTATGCCGGCTTCGGGTTGTTTTGGATTCGGACGTGAGTATAGTCAGTTTTTTGACTTGAATGAGCTTGGTGCAATCATAATGAAATCTGCTACAGGTGAAGAAAGATTAGGTAATCCTACACCACGTGTAGCTGAGACCGCATCAGGCATGTTAAATGCGATTGGTCTACAAAATCCCGGTGTGCATAAAATTATCGAGACAGAAGTTCCTTTTCTTAAACAATTTAATATTCCAATTATAGCTAATGTAGCTGGTAGTACAATTGAAGAATATGAGTATGTAGCAGAAGCGTTTAGTAAAGATGCAAGTATCGATGCAATTGAGTTGAATATCTCTTGTCCTAATGTAAAAGAGGGAGGTATACAGTTTGGAACAAATGATAATATGGCAGAAGAAATTACCAGACGTGTTAAAGCTAAAAGTAATGTACCTGTCTATGTAAAATTATCACCAAACGTAACAAATATAGTGGACATCGCTAAAGCTGTTGAAAAAGGTGGTGCTGATGGATTAACAATGATTAATACATTGACAGGTATGCAGATTCATTTACCGAGTAAACGTCCATTAATAGCTAATAGAACAGGAGGACTTTCTGGTCCGGCAATTAAACCAATAGCAATTAGAATGATTTATGAAGTGAGTGAGGTAGTAAACATTCCGATTATTGGTATGGGTGGGGTTACTACTGCAGAAGATGTCATTGAATTCTTACTTGCAGGAGCGAGTGCTGTAGCAGTTGGTACAGCTAATTTTCAGAACCCTGTAGTCTGTTCTGAGATTATTCAAGAGCTTCCAGCAACATTAAATAAATACGGCTTTAATTCAGTAGAAGAAGCCATAGGAAAGGGGCATGCATAATGTATCTTGCACTAGACTTTCCAGATTTTAAAACTACAAAATCATTTATTGAAAATAATAATTTGCAAAGTGTACCAGTCAAAGTTGGTATGGAGTTATTTTATAAAGAAGGTACTAAAATTATAGAGTATTTAAAAGAAAACGATCACTCAATATTTTTAGATTTAAAATTATTTGATATACCTACAACAGTTGAACGCACAATGCGTAATTTAGCTAGTTTAGAAATTGACTTTGTAAATGTACATGCCTTAGGTGGTTCTGAAATGATCAAAAGAGCTAAGGAAGGTTTGCAAACAAATTCAAAGTCAAATCATGAAATTAACTTACTTGCGGTAACAATCCTTACATCAATGGATAATGAAATTATAAAAAATGATCTAGGACTTTCAGGGTCAGTAGAAGAAGAAGTTAAAAGACTCGCTAAATTATCAGAAGATAGTGGAGCAAATGGTGTCGTATGTTCTGTTCATGAAGCAGCATTAATTAAAGAAGTTTGTCATCCAAACTTTAAAACAATGACTCCAGGAATCCGCTTATCTGAAAGTGATTCTAATGATCAAAAACGTGTTGCAACACCTAAGTTTGCAAAAGAGAATGGTTCAGACTATATTGTTATCGGAAGAAGCATTACTCAAGCAACAGATCCAAAGTCAGCATATGAAATAGCATTAGGAGAGTGGTCTAAATGAAGCAACATTACCAAATCGCAAGAGATTTATTAGAGATTAAAGCTGTGCAAATTAAAACAGAAGGTCATTTTACTTGGACGTCAGGCATTCAGTCGCCAATCTATTGTGATAATAGATTAACAATGTCATATCCAAAAGTTAGAGACCGAATTATTGATGGTTTTATAAACCAAATAAAAACATTCGATGTTCAACCTGATGTGATTGCAGGATGCGCTACAGCAGGTATACCTCACGCTGCTTGGATTGCAGACCGATTAAACCTACCAATGATTTATGTTCGCTCATCTCCTAAAGGACATGGTAAAGGGAACCAAATTGAAGGTATCGTTCACAAAGGACAAAAAGTGTTAGTCGTAGAAGATTTAATTTCAACAGGAGGCTCTTCAATTGATACAGCTAATGTATTAAAAGCAGAAGGTGTAGAAGTTACTGGAGTTATAGCAATATTTACATATGGACTACAGGAATCAATTCGTCGTTTTGAAAGTGAAAAAATTCCGTTTACAACTTTAACAGGGTTTGACTATCTTATCGAAGCACTTGTCGAGGATAAAGAGATAACTAAAACGGATCAAAAGAATTTAATTGACTGGAGAAACAACCTATAAAACAGGGTTTAGAACAATTTAAACATAATACCTATCAATTTAAGTTATATTTGTTATAATTTACAATAAGACTATAATTAAAAACACTTAAATGTGATAAAAAATACTTATTGATGAGGGTAAGAAATTTATGAAAATTGATGACTATGACTTATTATTAAAATTAAATGAAATTGGAACAGTAAGAGGAACTGCTAAAGTTATTTTGATTTCTCAACCAGCAGTTTCGCAACGATTAAAATTTATCGAAGAATATTTTGGAGAAATAATTTTTATTAGAACTTCTAAACGTCTTAAAGTAACGCCTAGTGGTGAAATTATTTTAAAACACGCAAAAGAGGTTGTTGAGCGTGAACGTAATATAAAAAATAGATTATCTGCTTCAAGTGTTGATGTAAAAGGAACTTTATCCATTGCATGCTCATCACTTGTAAGTCAAAGATACTTGCCCGCTATTCTGGCTAAATTTACTAAAAAGTATCCACTAGTAACAATTGATTTAGTAACCGGAATGAGTGAAGATATTAAACAAAACACAAAAAATTATCATGTGAGTATTATTCGTGGTGATAAAATTAAAGAGGCGACGTCTTTTTTATTATTTAAAGATCCTTTATATATTTTCGATACAGAACCATTTAAAAATGATGAAGTTAAAACGAGACCGTTAATCTCATTTAAGAGTGATTCGAGTATGCAGGCACTTTTTGATAATTGGTTATACTATCATCAAGGAACTGTAAATCCTATCAAAAAAATTAATGTGGACCAAATTGAAACATGTAAACAATTTATGATGGAAGGTATCGGAATGGCAATATTACCTAAGAGTGTCGCAGGATCTTTAGTAGATGATTATCACTATCTACCACTAAAATTAAAAGGTGAGCCTGTTACGAGAGATACATGGATTCATTACCAGCCAGGCATACGAAAACTACCTCAAGTGAATCATTTTGTTGAATTATTACTAGAAGAGTTTAATTAATAAGAGAAAAAGGAGTATAAAACAAATGTTTTATACTCCTTTTTTATTAATTTTTATTAATTTTTGTTATTTTATCTTCAGAAGGTGTGACATTAATTGATTTTTGATTGTCATAAGTGACGTATCCTGGTTTACCGCCTGCAGGTTTTTTTACATGGCGAACTTGTGTGTAATCAACGGGAACTGAACCAGACATACGTGCTTGACTATAGTAAGCTGCAAGTTCTGCTGCTTCTATTAAAGTTTCTTCTGAGGGATTATTAGAACGAATCACAACATGTGAACCCGGAATGTTTAATGTGTGTAACCAGACATCATCACGATGAGCTACTTTATGCGTAACATATTCATTTTGGTTATTATTTCTACCAACTAAAATCACTGTCCCATCTGAAGATTTAAACTCATCTGGTTTAGGTTTGTGGCGTTTTTTACGCTTACGTTGTTTTTGTTTTTTAAGATAACCTTCTTCTTTTAATTCATCGCGAATTTCTTCAATATCACTTTCGCGAGCTGTATCAATTTGTTGAAGTAGGTTTCTCAAATAATTTATTTCATGAATAGTTTTATGAATTTCTCTTTTAACAACTTGTGTAGAGTTAACTAACTTCCTGTATCTTGTAAAAAAGCGTTGTGCATTTTCGCTTGGTGTTTCATCTGTTTTTAGCTGAATCGTCATTTCATTTTGATCTGGATCATAATAATCTAGAACCTTAACAGATTCATCACCTTTCTCAACAAGATGCATATTAGCAGTTAATAATTCTCCTTGTTTTTGAAAACGGTCTGCACCTTCAGCTTTTTTCATCGTTTGACGATGAATCTTCAGCTTTCTTTCATTCTTCTTAACTTCATTATTTAAAAACCGATGTAAATCTTTAGCTTGTTGTTTGACGCGATCTTTTTCTGCTTTTCCTGAATAAAAGTTATCAAGCATTTCATTAGCGGAGGAATACACATCTTTTTCAACATCTAAATGAGTGATCGGATACACATGATAATCTTCACGTTCTCCTTCATAAATAGTAGGTTCAAATTCATTGTTTAGCAAAGATTTCTTAAAAGCTTCAAAACTATTCACATAGGCAGATTGTGAACCAAGATTAGCACGATGAACAATTTCTTTTGCTAACATTGGTGAAGTTCCTGAAAGTGCTTGGACAATCTGTTGATCTAATTTTCCGCTATTAAAATCAAGTCGTCTCACAAACTCCTCACCAGAAATAGTTAAGGGATCTAATTTATCTTGAGCTGGTGGAGGTATATAAGTCGCCCCTGGTAAAATTGTCCTGTGTCTATTTATATAACTTGGAATATGCTTAATACTATCTAAAATAGTTTTTTTGTCTTCGTTTAATAAAATTAAATTACTATGGCGTCCCATAAGTTCCATAACTAAAGTCATTTCTCCTATATCGCCAATTTCATTTCTAGTTTTAAAAGTAAAATTAATAACTCTTTCCAGTTCATCTTGTTTAATACTCGTTAAACTAGCACCAGAAAGATGTTTTCTAAGTACCATACAAAACATCGTTGGATCTCCTGGGTTTCTATAATCATCATTTGTTAAATGAAATCTTGCATAAGAAGGATGAATAGAAAACAGTAAAACATAATTTTCTCGATTATTTCTTATGGTAATAGCAACTTCTGTAGCTGTCGGTTGGAAAATTCGGTTAACACGTCCATTTTTAATTGTTTGATTAAGTTCATGAGTAACAGCTTTTGTTACAACACCATCAAATGCCATATATATTCACCTCACTCGATATTATAACATATTGTGAAAAAAAATTAAGAAATGAAAGAAAAATCATGATATCTATAGAGATATTAAGGTATAGAAGGTATAATGGAGAATAAATGGAGTGATAATATGATAAAGAGTATGACTGGATATGGAATTGATCAATTTCAAGCTGAAGAAACTTTAATCACGATAGAAATAAGAACGGTTAACAATCGCTATTTAGATATTGTTTCAAAAACGCCCCGTTCATTTATGTATTTAGAAAATGAAATGAAACAGGTGATTCAGTCATATTTCGATCGTGGAAGAGTTGAGGTCTTTATTACTCTTTCTGGCGAATATTTGACTAATAAAAAGTTAGCAGTTGATTGGGATTTAATGGATCAATATTTTGCTGAACTTGATAAAATTAAACAGCGCTATTCATTAAATGAATCTATACCAATTGAAATGGTTTCACAATTAAAAGATTTATTCATTGTCCATGAAACAAATGAAAAATTATCTAGTTTAGATGAAATGCTTCTTCAAGCATTAAATAGAACGTGTGAACAAGTAATATCAAGTCGAGTTAATGATGGTGCATTTTTAATTGCTGATATCGAAAATAGAATTCTTGATACGAATAAGATGTTAAAAACACTCGAGTCATTACAGACATCTGTTAGTTCAGATTATCGTAAGAGAATTGAACGAAGAATTGAAGAATATGTAGGCAGTAGATTAAGTTTAGATGATAGACAACTTCATCAAGAAATTGCAATTTTGGCAGAAAAAGGCGATATAACTGAAGAGTTAATCCGTATGTTTAGTCATTTAGACCAATTTCAAACTATTCTTGAAGAAGAAGGTCCATTAGGAAGAAGACTCGATTTTATAGCACAAGAAATGCACCGAGAAGTTAACACAATTGGTGCTAAATCAATTGACTCTAAGATAAGTAATTTAATTATTAATATAAAAAATGAATTGGAAAAAATCAGAGAACAAATTCAAAATATCGAATAACTCAAATGGATGAATTTTTTTGAGTTTCACGTTATACTTGATAAGGTCTAATTTTTTGTAAGGAGGAACTATATTGGGTTTGCAACTAATAAACATAGGTTTTGGAAATGTTGTTTCAGCAACACGGATTATTTCAATCGTATCGCCTGAATCAGCGCCGATAAAACGCATCATTATAATTGCAAGAGACAGTAATAAACTGATCGATGCAACATATGGAAGACGTACTAGAGCGGTCATTATTACGGATAGTTCCCACGTTATTTTATCTGCAGTACAACCAGAAACTGTAGGACAAAGAGTAGTTAATCATGACGAAATGTCTGATGAATAATTAGGGGGAAGTTTTATGTTTGAAGATGAAAGAGGGATATTGTTTATACTTTCAGGTCCTTCAGGAGTTGGAAAAGGAACTGTCAGGGAACGTTTATTTCAAGAAGAGACACAATTAAAATATTCTGTTTCTGCAACAACTCGAGACATACGTCCAGGAGAAGTTCATGGAAGTCATTATTTTTTTAAAGAACATAGTGAATTTGAAAAGATGATTGAAAATGACGAGTTATTGGAGCATGCAAAATATGTCGAAAATTATTATGGAACTCCCCGCGAATATGTAGAAGCAGAACTTGAAGCTGGTAATGATGTATTTTTAGAAATAGAAGTTCAAGGTGCGCTTCAAGTTAAAGAGAATTTTTCTGAAGGTGTATTTATTTTCTTATTTCCACCTAGTTTAGAAGTGCTAAAAAGCCGTATTGTTAATCGAGGTACAGAATCAGAAGAATTAGTTCGTAATCGTTTGAATGAAGCGAGAAAAGAAATTGATATGATGCATAATTATGATTATGTTGTTGTTAATGACAATTTAGATTATGCTGTTCAAAAAATAAAAGCAATTATAGTTAGTGAACATTGTAAAAGAGAAAGAATTGAAGGACAATATAAAAAAATAGTAAAGGATGATGATTTTAATGTTAGAGCCATCGATTGATGAACTTCAGAAACAAATCCATTCAAAATATACTTTAGCAACACTTGCTGCAGAACGTGCACGTGTTATTTTAGACGAAGAAACAACTGTTTTAAAAGAACCTAAGGCAACGACGCCTGTAGGCTTAGCACTAGAAGAAATTAATGAAGGACTCCTACGAGTTAAAAAGTAAAGATAAGTTGTGTTAAAACCCTCGCAATATTCATTTGCTAGGGTTTTAACATTTTATAAAGACTTTTATATTAATTGAGAGGTGTTGATAATGTTGCAAAACAAAAAAATATTACTCGCTGTAACTGGTGGAATTGCTGTATACAAAGCTTGTGATTTAACGAGTAAGTTAACACAAGCAGGTGCAGATGTGCGTGTGATTATGACTGAGAGTGCGTGTGAATTTGTTTCGCCATTAACGTTTCAAGCATTATCTCGAAATCCCGTTTATACAGATACATTTGATGAAAAAGACCCAAAAAAAATAGCACACATTGATTTGGCTGATTGGGCAGAAATAATCATCATTGCTCCTGCCACTGCTAATTCACTAAGTAAAATTGCTAATGGACTTGGTGACGATATGCTAACAACAACTTTACTAGCCACTCGTGCAACAATTTATGTTGCTCCTGCTATGAATGTACACATGTATCAAAATCAAGCAGTGATTGAAAACATGCAAAAATTAACTCGTTTTGGTTATAACTTTATAGAGCCAGGAGCGGGTTATTTAGCATGTGGTTATGTAGGTAAAGGGCGTCTAGAAGAACCAAAAACAATTATTGATGTCATTAAAAAACATGAAAATAAAAAAGCATTACTGAAAGGAAAAAAAGTTTTAATTACAGCAGGTCCAACAAGAGAAGAAGTTGATCCTGTTAGATTCTTCTCAAATCATTCAACAGGGAAAATGGGTTTTGCACTGGCTGAAGTAGCAGCAAGATTAGGTGCTGAGGTAACTTTAATTAGTGGGCCAGTAGATCTAGAAATCAAAAATGATCACATTAAACAAATAAAAATAATTACAGCAGAGGATATGTATCAAGCTGTCCATGAGCATTTTCCTTATGCAGATATCGTTATTAAAGCAGCGGCAGTAGCTGATTATCGTCCAATACAAACTCATACAGAAAAAATGAAAAAATCTGATGAAAAATTAGTTTTCGAAATGGAAAGAACGAAAGATATTTTAAAATCTTTAGGTGATATAAAAGAAAATCAATTTTTGGTTGGTTTTGCTGCTGAAACAGAAAATCATTTAGCTAATGGTAAAAATAAATTAATTAAGAAAAATTTAGATGCGATTATCATTAATAATCTGTCAGAAGAAGGCGCAGGTTTTGGAACTGATACAAACGTCGTTACGTATTTAGGTAAAGACTTAGAAGAGCATTCATTTTCACTTGCAACAAAAGAAGTTATTGCTGAACAAATATATGAGCAAGTTATCAAAGTAACTAAGGATGAAGCTTAAGTGAATATAGCAAAAGTAATCGTGGATGTACCAGCAAGTGGTGTTAATCAAACTTTTGATTATCACATTCCAGAAAAGTTTAAACCTATTATTCAAAAGGGAATGCGTGTGGTTATCCCTTTTGGACCACGTAAAATAACTGGTTTTATTATTGGATTTACCAATGAATCTGAATTTAAAAAGTTACGAGAGATAATTGAGGTTTTAGATATTATACCTGCGTTAACTGATGAATTGCTTGATCTGGGAAAGTGGTTATCTGACCAAACAATGTCTTTATATATTACAACTTATCAAGCAATGCTTCCTCAAGTACTTAAGTCTAAATATGAACGTACACTAATAAAAGTGGAAAGTGAATTACCAGAAGAACTGATTTTTTTATTTGATGGCTCAGATGAAGTTGCTTATCAAATGATTGATGAAAAAAACATTAGTCTTAAAACTGTCCAACGAGCACTCGAGTCTGGAGTGATTAAAGAACATTATAAAGTTAAATCACAGATAACAAAAAAGTATAAAACAACTATTATACCTGCAGTTGAAACGAATCAGCTAATTGAACATGAAAAATCACTTGCTCAAAATGCTCATCGACAAAAACAAATATTGAACTTTTTTATCGAAAATAACGAAGAAATTGATCAGACTATATTATTTAAAAAATTAAATATTACGCGTACTAATTTAAAACCATTAATTGATAAACAATTAATTACATTAAAGCAAGAAGAAATTTATCGTAATCCGTATGATCGCGAGTTTCCTAAAACTGAGAAAAAAGTTTTGACTGAAGAACAAAGTACCGCAATATTACCAATCAAAGAAGCAATAAAAAATGAAAAGAATCAAACATTTTTATTGTATGGTGTAACAGGCAGTGGAAAGACTGAGATATATTTACAAGCGATTGAAAAAGTCATTAACAAAGGACAAGAAGCCATTGTCCTTGTTCCAGAAATCGCACTTACTCCTCAGATGGTGGACCAATTTAAAGGGCGCTTTGGTGATAAAGTTGCTGTCATGCATAGTGCTCTTTCTATAGGAGAAAAGTATGATGAGTGGCGTAAAATTCAACGTGAAGAAGTTCAAGTTGTGGTCGGTGCACGTTCGGCAATCTTTGCTCCCTTTAAAAAGCTAGGAATTATTATTATTGATGAAGAGCATGAAGGCACTTATAAACAAGAAGATACACCACGTTATCATGCACGTGATGTTGCGATTGAAAGAGCACGTGTTAATAACTGTCCTGTTGTTTTAGGAAGTGCAACACCAACACTTGAATCTTTTGCTCGTGCAGAAAAATCAGTTTATACATTACTTTCATTAACTAAGCGAACAAATAATAAACCAATGCCAGAAGTTGAAGTTGTTGATATGCGCGCAGAACTACATGCAGGAAACAGGACAATGTTCTCGACTGTTTTAGTTGATAAAATGAAATTAGCCATGAGTAAAAATGAGCAAATTGTTCTTTTATTAAACAGACGAGGCTATTCAAATTTTGCACTTTGTAGAGATTGCGGGCACGTCGAACAATGTCCAAATTGTGATATTTCATTAACGTATCATAAAGGACACCGAGCTTTAAAATGCCATTACTGTTCATATGAAATGCCTATGCCTGAAAATTGTCCAGCATGTAAAAGTGACTTGATTAGTTTTTTTGGGACAGGAACAGAACGTGTAGAAGAAGCATTAAAAAAATTGATGCCAGAGCTAAAAGTGATTCGTATGGACGTCGATACAACAAGAAGAAAAGGGGCACATGAACGCCTATTAAATAGCTTTTCAGCAGGTGAAGCTGATGTTTTATTAGGTACACAAATGATAGCTAAAGGGCTTGATTTTAAAAATGTTACTTTAGTAGGTGTTTTAGCAGCAGATTCTATGCTTCATTTACCAGATTTTAGATCTGGAGAAAAAACATTTCAATTACTTACCCAAGTAAGTGGTCGTGCAGGAAGGCATGAATTGGATGGGGAAGTTATTATTCAAAGTTATACGCCTGATCATTATAGTATTAATTTAGCAAGCAAGTATAATTTTATAGAATTTTATGAAAAAGAAATGAATATGCGTCGTACTTTTAAATATCCCCCTTATGTTTACTTAGCATTAATAACCATTACTGATGAAAATTTTGGTAAAGTGATTGATGTTGCACAACGTTTTGCTGAAAAACTTGCGATGGTATTATCTGTTGAATCAACTATTTTAGGTCCAACACCCTCACCAATAGCACGAATAAAAAAACGTTATCGTTATCAAATTATTATTAAATATCGATTTGAAAAAAAATTACAACATAAATTAACTGTCGTAAAAAATGAATTTACTAAAGAACTAAAAAAAGACTTACAAATATTAATAGATATTAATCCATATCAATTAATGTAGAAAGGACCAAACAAATGAAGAAAATTGCATTTATGGGGACACCTGACTTTGCTGTTCCAGTACTTGAAAGTTTGATTGAAGAAGGTTATCAAATAGAATTAGTTGTGACACAGCCTGATCGTCCTAAAGGAAGAAAGCGTACTCTAAGCGCTTCGCCAGTAAAAGAAGCTGCTTTAAAAAATAACATAGAAGTTTTTCAACCTGAGAATTTAAGAGAATCATATGAAGAAATATTTAACTATGATATCGATTTAATTATCACTGCTGCTTATGGGCAGTTATTACCAAATGAGTTACTAGAATACCCGGAGTTTGGCAGTATTAATGTTCATGCCTCTTTACTACCAGAACTTAGAGGTGGTGCACCAATACATTATTCAATTTTACAAGGTAAAAAAGAAACAGGCATTACAATTATGTATATGGTTGAAAAATTAGATGCAGGAAATATTATTTCTCAAAACAAAATATCAATTGAACAGACAGATCATGTAGGGACTTTACATGATAAATTATCTGTCCTTGGAGCGAACCTATTAAGTGAGACCTTGCCTGCAATATTCGCTAAGACAAATGAGTCTATTAAACAAGACGAATCCCTAGCAACATTTGCGCCTAATATAAGTCGTGAATTAGAACGTTTAAATTGGCAAGATAACCATGAAACAGTTTATAATCATATAAGAGGATTACATCCTTGGCCTGTAGCTTATACAACATATAAAGAAGAAAGAATGAAAGTTTGGTGGGCAAGTCCTGATAATCAAATTTATAAGTCGGCCGTGCCTGGTGAAATTATAAAAAAAGATGAAACAAGTTTTACAGTAATATGTGGTGATCAAAAAGCAATTCAAATAACTGAAATACAGCCCGCTGGAAAAAGAAGAATGTCTGTTGAAGAGTTTTTACGTGGATCAGATGATTCAATTGAAATCGGAGCGATAATGGAGTGAGTATATGTTACTTAGAAAAACAGCATTAGAATTATTAACACGTATTGAAAAAGAAAACAGTTTCAGTCACTTATTAATCTCAGACACGATTGATAAAAGTAATTTAAATATTCAAGATGAGAATTTGCTTGTTGAAATTGTATATGGAACAATTGAACGGAAATTAACTTTAAATTATTATTTATCACCATTTATTAATGAAAATAAAAAAATGGACAGCTGGATTTTAACTTTACTGCAAATGTCAGTTTACCAAATGGAGTTTTTAGATAAAGTCCCTGAGTATGCCATTATTAACGAATCAGTAGAAATAGCTAAACATAGAGGACACCGGGGAACTGGTGCTTTAGTTAATGGAATATTAAGAAGCTTACAACGTAAAGGTGTACCGAGTTTTGATTCAATTAAAGATAAAGTTGAACGCTTATCAATTGAAACAAGTCATCCAGAATGGCTAGTGAAACTTTGGGTCTCAGATTACGGTTATGAAACAGCAAAAAAGATATGCGAAAGTAACTTAACGCGTAAACCTATGACAATCCGTTCACAAGTATTAAAAAATAATCGTGACGATTTAATTAATCAATTAGCTAATATCGATATTGAGGCAAGGAAGTCATTAGTGACAAAACAAGGTGTCGTTATTGAATCAGGTAATGTGATTAAAACATCTGTACTAGGCTTAGGCAATGCGACGATCCAAGATGAAAGCTCTATGCTTGTGAGTGAAATCCTTAATGCAGAGCCAGAAATGGATGTTTTAGATTGTTGTAGTGCACCGGGTGGGAAAACAACGCATATCGCTGAAATAATGGAAGATAAAGGACGTATTGTTGCGCATGATCTTCATAAAAACAAGATGAAATTAGTTAAAAGTCATGCAGAACGTCTCAATCTATCTATTATCGAAGCTACACCATGTGATGCTAGAAATTTAACCGAGACGCATCAAAAAGAATCATTTGATCGGATATTGGTTGATGCACCTTGTTCAGGTCTAGGAGTTATCAGAAGTAAACCAGATATTAAATATAATAAAACAATGGCTGATATTGAAAAGCTACAAACTGTTCAGCAAGCTATATTAGAAGAAGCTTCAAAGTTATTAAAAAAAGATGGGCAACTAGTTTATAGTACGTGTACAATAAATTTATTAGAAAACGAACATGTTATTGAAGAGTTTTTAAATAAGCATCCTGAATTTGAAGTAGATTCTCACTTTACTGATAACCTACCTCAATCAGTTATTGAAAATAGCCGCATAACAGATTATGGTATTCAATTATTTCCTTATACTGCTAACTCAGATGCATTTTTTATAAGTAGATTAAAATATAAGAAATAACATAATGCAGTTAACTAAAAGAGGTGAGTTATTTTGAAAGGATTGTTTAAGACAGATAAAGGACAAATTCGCAAATTAAATGAAGATTTTGGTGGGGTTCTTTTAAATAAATCTGGTCAATATCTTGCTATCATTGCTGATGGCATGGGTGGTCACCAAGCAGGTGAGATTGCTAGTAAATTAACATATGAAGTTTTTCATGATATGTGGGTAAACGAAGAAAAAATAATGACAGCTGAACAATCAGAAAAATTGTTATTAAATAATATCATTAAAGCAAATGAGAAAATCTATGAATATGCCAATCAAAATACAGAATGTGCTGGTATGGGAACGACGATTGTTGTTGCAATAGGTACAGATGAATTTATAACTATTGGTCATGTTGGTGATAGTCGTGGTTACTTATTAAATGAAACAGGATTCAAACAATTAACAGAAGACCATTCTTTAGTTAATGAACTTATAAAATCTGGTGAAATTAATGAGAGTGATGCTGAAAAACATCCCCAAAAAAATGTTTTATTAAAAGCTTTAGGAACTGATATTAAAGTTAAACCTACTATAAGAACAATAAACTGGGAACAAGGAAATCGCCTCTTGCTTTGTTCAGATGGGTTATCTAATAAATTAACAGGGGAAGAATTAGCTAATGTTATTAAAACTATTAAGACTGAAAAAGAAATAGAGGAAGAATTAATCGATTTAGCCAATGCGCGTGGTGGTGAAGATAATATTACAATTGCACTTATTATTAAAGAAAGCTCAGAAAAAGTAGGTGAATATTAATGTTAGAAGGTCAACTACTTAATGAAAGATATTTAATTAAACATGTTATTGGTGGCGGAGGAATGGCCAATGTCTATGCAGCACATGATCGGATTTTAGATCGTGAAGTGGCTATTAAAGTCTTAAGATTAGAATATGCAAATGATGCAGAATTCATTGAGAGATTTGACAGAGAAGCACAAGCTGCATCAAGCCTATCCCATCCGAATGTTGTGAATATATATGATATAGGTGAAGAAAATAATATCATGTTTATTGTCATGGAATTAGTTGATGGTATGACATTAAAAGAATATATTCAGAAAGTTGGTCCACTTAAAGTTGAAGAAGCAGTTAAAATTATGATTGAACTTACTGCAGCAATTAATCATGCCCATGAGAATAATTTAATTCATCGAGATATTAAACCACAAAATATATTAATTGATGAAAATGGGACAGTAAAAGTAACTGATTTTGGAATTGCCATTGCACTAAGTGCAACTGCTCTTACTCAAACAAATTCCATTCTCGGTTCAGTTCATTATTTATCACCTGAACAAGCACGTGGTGGAGTTGCAACTAAGAAATCTGATATTTATTCATTGGGTATTGTTTTTTATGAGTTGTTAACTGGAGAACTTACTTTTTCAGGTGAAACAGCAATTTCTATTGCTTTAAAACATTTACAAGTTGAAACACCTTCAGTGCGTGAATTCAACTCGGAGATACCACAAAGTGTAGAGAATATTATTAAGAAGTCTACAGATAAAGATCCTTTAGCTCGCTATTCTTCAGTAGCAGAACTAGAAACTGCTCTATCAGATTGTCTCAATCTAGATAAATTAAATGAAGCGCCTTATCAATCACCTTCATATACAGGTGAAGAAACAAAGGCAATACCTCTTTACAGTCATTTTGATGGAATAAACGATTTAGAGGATACGATGTTAACTAATAATGATGAAACAACCAAAAACATTTTACCTGTGAATGAGTCAGATAAGAAGCCTAAAAAGAAAAAAAGATGGAAGAAAATCTTACTGATTCTTTTAATAATTGCTTTAGTGATTGGAGCGGGAGTTGGCGCATTTATTTTATTAAAACCTAAAGATGTTAACATTCCTGATGTCACCGGATTAGAGTATGAAGAGGCAAGAGAAGACATTGCAGAATTAAATTTAAAAACAAAGCGCAGATCAATTAATTCAGAAGAAATTGAAGAAGGATTAATTGTCAAAACTGATCCTCAAGCAGATCATTCCATTAAAGAGAAGTCAACAGTTACTCTGTTCGTAAGTGTAGGTAGAGAGCCAATTGATTTTAAAGATTATGTAGGCGAGAACTTTGATAAGGTTGAAAAAGAGTTAAATGACATAGGATTTACAGATGTGATTAAGTATGAAAAAACTTCTGATCAATCAGTTGGAGAAATTATTACTCAGATACAGCCTAATGTAGGGAAAGAAGTTGCACCAAACGAAACATCGGTTATTTTCGAGGTGAGTCAAGGACCAGAATCAATTATTTTAGATGACTTCATAGAAAGAAATAAAGATGTATTTTTAGGTTATGCTGAGAAACATAACTTTAAATATGACATTAAAGAAGAGTATTCTGATTCAGTTGATGAAAATGATATTATTAAACAAAGTCCTTCTCCTGGAGCTAATATAGAAGTTGGTTCAACAATTTCTATAACTATTTCTAAAGGAGAAAAAGAAATAGAGTCGCGTAGTCATTCTGTAACGTTTACAGTTCCATTTGAGCCAGAGAATGATGAAGAAGAGCAAGAAGTTGTTATTTATGTAGATGATTTAGAAAATAAAATGACAAAAGTGTTTAAAGAAAAAACAATTACTGAAGATAAAGAGTTTACAATCAAATTAAAAATTGAAAAAGATAAAAATGCTGAATATAAAGTAGAACGAGATGGTGAAGAATTCACCAAGAAAACAATATCTTATAAAGAGGGTAGTTAAATGTCAGAAGGGCAAATCATAAAAGCACTAAGTGGATTCTATTATGTCAAGTCAGGAAATGAAACATATGCATGTAAGGGTCGAGGATTATTTAGAAAACAAAAAATTAATCCTTTAGTTGGAGATCATGTATTTTTTGATATTACTGAAAACGGAGAAGGTTACGTAAAAAAAATCAAACCTAGAGTAAATGAATTAACGAGACCACAAGTAGCTAATTTGACTCAGGCAATCATTGTTACATCAGCTACACAACCAGACTTTAGTTCGCTTTTGCTTGACCGATTTATAGCACTTATGGAATCTAAGTTTATTAAACCTTATATTGTAGTAACTAAAATAGATTTAGCAACTGAAGAAGAATTAGCTAAGATTGATATGTTTAAGCAAGCATATAAAAAAATCGGTTATGACATATTTTTAGTATCCCTAGATAAAGTACAAGAATTACCAGAAATAGAATCGATTTTTGAGAATGAAACAACAGTTGTTGCTGGTCAAACCGGTGTTGGGAAATCAACTCTACTTAACATAATTGATCCGAGATTAAATATAAAAACAGGGGAGATTTCAGTAAGCTTGGGTAGAGGTAAGCATACGACACGCCATGTTGAATTAATTGAAATTAATAATGGATTAGTAGCAGATACACCTGGTTTTAGTCAGTTAGAATTAACTAATATAGAAACAGTAGAATTAACAGATGCATTTATTGAAATGAAAGAGTTAAAAAGCGAATGTCGTTTCCGTGGTTGTTTGCATAATAAAGAACCGCATTGTGCCGTAAAGCAGGCTGTTGAAGCGGGAAATATAAATGAGTTTCGTTATAAGCATTATTTAACATTTCTAGAAGAAATAAAATCAAGAAAGCCGAGGTATTAATATGATAAAAATAGCACCATCAATCCTTTCAGCCGACTTTGCCAAATTAGGTAGTGAAATTAAAGAAATAGAAGATGGGGGAGCAGATTATGTTCATGTTGATGTAATGGATGGACACTTTGTTCCAAATATTACAATCGGTCCCTTAATAGTTGAAGCGATTAAACCGATTACTAAATTACCATTAGACGTTCATTTAATGATTGAAAATCCAGACATGTATATTAAAGATTTTGCTGATGCAGGAGCAGACATTATTACAGTTCATCAAGAGACTTGTCCACACTTACATAGAACGATTCAGTTAATAAAAAGTCATAATGTAAAAGCAGGTGTTGTAATCAATCCTGCTACACCTGTTGCTATGATTAAAGAAGTGATTGCTAATGTTGATCTTGTCTTAGTCATGAGTGTGAATCCAGGTTTTGGTGGTCAATCATTTATTCCAGAAACATTATCTAAAATTGAAGAAATTGATTTAATTCGAAAAGAGCAAAAACTTGATTTTGAACTTCAAGTTGACGGCGGAGTTAATGTAGACACAGCGAAGTTAGTTGTAGATGCAGGAGCCGATGTTTTAGTTGCAGGAAGTGCAGTATTTAATCAACCAAACCGAAAAGAAGCAATTAATGCGATTAGACAGACTTTAATATAATAAGACATAACAAAAGCACCCTATTAAAAAATAGAGGTGCTTTTATATAACATATTTTAGGTCTAAATTAGACACGTTCAACTTTACCTGATTTAAGTGCACGAGCTGACACATAAACACGTTTAGGTTTACCATCAACCATGATTCTAACTTTTTGAACGTTAGCTTTCCACTTACGTTTAGAACTATTCAGTGCGTGTGAACGGTTATTTCCAGTACCAGTCCCACGACCAGTAACTACACATCTTCTTGACATATAAAAAACCTCCTAACTATATACATATAGCCTTCAATTACCTACTATAATTTATCATATCTGAACAAATAAAGCAATATAGAAGTTATTTTAGTTCGTTAGTTCTAAAATAACTTATCAACTAACCTAGTATAAACCATAACTAGTAATAAATATATAGTAACTTTTAAACCATATTGATAATTAAATCAATCGTCAGGTGATTATAACTGTTAAAAATGACTTACATGTAGTATTATATATGTTGTTGAAAAAATGAAAATATACCTTAATATCATTAAGGTGTTTTGAGGAGGATCTATTTTGCCTATGCGACTATTAACAGGTCAGATGTTTAAGAAAATGATTCAATTAGCAGAAAAACATCTATTAAATAATAAAGATAAAATTAATGATTTAAATGTATTCCCTGTACCAGATGGTGATACGGGAACAAATATGAGTTTAACAATGACATCAGGTTTAAAAGAGGTTAACCAAATCAGTAGTGAAAGTATTTCAGACGTTGCATCAGCTTTTTCAAAAGGATTGCTTATGGGTGCGCGAGGTAACTCTGGAGTTATTTTATCACAAATATTTAGAGGGTTTAGTTCTGGTTTATCAGGCAAAGAAGAAGTTACACCTGAAGAATTAACAGAAGCTTTTTCAAAAGGAGTTACAATGGCTTATCAAGCAGTAACGAATCCAGTTGAAGGGACAATTTTAACTGTCGTTAAGGATGCTGCAGAAGTTGCTAGAGAATCTAGTGAAGTTAAAGACATTGTAGAACTGATGACTGTTGTAACAAAAGAAGCACATAGATCTCTAGATCATACACCCGAACTACTACCTATTTTAAAAGAAGTCGGTGTAGTTGATTCAGGAGGAAAAGGTTTATTAGTTATCTATGAAGGTTTTCTAGCGGCATTAAAAGGCGATTCAATCGAAGATATCACTGATCAAAATAGTAATATTGAAACTAAAATTAAGCATGAACATGAAGATTCCGTACAATCATTTATCGATATTGGTTCAATTGAACATGGTTATTGTACAGAGTTTATGGTTGATTTAGATAATGAAAAAATAAAAGATAATAATTTTAATGAACAAACTTATCGTGCAGAATTAGATGAGTATGGTGACTCACTACTCGTAGCAGCAGATGAAGGGTTAGTTAAGATCCATATACATACAGAAAAACCTGGAGAAGTAATGGCATTAAGTCAACAATATGGAGATTTAATGAATATTGATATAGAAAATATGCGAAAACAATATGAAGCAATTATATTAGAAGCAGCAGCAAAAGAGAAAAAATATGAACCTGTAGATGTTGCTAAAATTGTTGTTTCCTCAGGTAGTGGAATAAATTCAATGTTTGAAAGTCTAGGCGCTGATTATATAATTCAAGGTGGTCAAACGATGAATCCGAGCACTGAGGATATCTTAACAGCTATAGAGAAAGTTAATGCTAAAGAAGTGTATATTTTCCCGAATAATAAAAATATTATTCTTTCAGCCAATCAAGCTGCAGACAACGCTGAACAAACTGTTCATGTCATACCGACTAAAACGATCCCACAAGGCATTGCCTCATTATTTATATATGATGAAGATCATAATAGTGACGTTAACACGTCAAGTATGCTTGATGCAATTGAGGATGTTAAAACAGGATTAATTACCTATGCAGTAAGAGATACAGAAGTAAATAATTTAAAAATTAACAAGAATGATTTCATCGGTATCAACGATGATTCAATTAAAGTAGCACAAGTTAGTAAAGTTGAAACAGCTAAAGGCTTACTTCAAGATTTAATCGATAAAGAAGAGGATGAAATCTTAACAATTTTTTATGGTGAAGATATGACTGAGCTTGAAAAAAAAGAGATAGTAACTTATGTTGAAGCAACTTTTGATGATATAGAAGCAGAGTTTCACGACGGTGATCAACCCGTGTATTCTCTAATAATAATGGTCGAATAAGCAGACACCCCCTACTTTTATAGTTTAGGGGGTGTTTTCTTTCAAGTATGAATATGATTTATGAAATGTTATAATTAATGTTAACAACATTGAAAAACAAAGGATCGTGACTAAAATGTTAACTGCTCCTGTTTCGACAATCAAAGGTGTAGGTGAAAAAGTTGAAGAAGATTTAGCATTAATTAATATTCATACTGTGAGAGATTTAATATATTATTTTCCTTACAGATATGATGTACATGAAATTAAACCCGTCGCAGAACTTATTCATGATGATCAAATAACAATAATCGGCCAAGTCGTATACGAGCCGACTGTTTCTTATTTTGGTCATAGAAAATCGCGTTTGATGTTCACAGTAAATGTAGAAGGTATTGCTGTCAAAGCAGTTATGTTTAATCGAGCCTTTGCAAAGAAACAATTACCGGCAGGAACTGACGTTACTTTAACAGGGAAATGGGATGCACATCGATTACAAATCACAGTTAGTGAATATAAATTAGGTGTTACAAATGATGAGTCGGAAATAAAAACATATTATTCAGTAAAAGGTAAACTGTCTGCGTATCGCTTGAAAATGTTCATTAAGCAAGCCATTAAACTATACGAAACTAAAATTGTAGAAACATTACCAAATACATATATAACAAAATATAAGCTACCAACATTAAATGAAGCGATTATTTGGATGCATTTTCCAACTTCTGAACTTCATTTAAAACAAGCAAAGCGTCGCTTTGTTTATGAAGAGTTATTATTATTTCAAATCAAAATGCAATTATTAAGAAAAGTTTCAAGAGAGTCAGAATATGGTGAAGGAATTAAAATTGATAATCAAAAAATCAATGCATTTATTCAAACCTTCCCTTATGAGTTAACTCAAGCACAAAAAAGATCGTTAGAAGAGATTTTTAAAGATTTAAAATCACCCTACCGAATGAATCGTTTACTTCAAGGTGACGTAGGATCTGGTAAAACGGTTATCGCAGCACTTGCCTTATATGCAGTTTTTTCTGCAGGTAAACAAGGTGCTTTAATGGTTCCAACTGAAATACTTGCTGAGCAACATTACATATCTTTAAAAAGAATGTTTGCTGATAGACTCGAAGTAGGTTTATTAACTGGTTCAAGTACCATAAAAGAGAGAAGAGAGCTACTTGAGCGCCTAAATACAGGTAAAATAGATATATTACTCGGTACACATGCATTAATCCAAGAAGGTGTTGAATTTAAGGATTTAGGTTTAGCAATCGTTGATGAACAACATCGTTTTGGTGTAGAACAACGACGCGTGTTACGTGAAAAAGGACTCCATCCTGATACATTATTTATGACCGCAACACCAATACCAAGAACCCTATCAATTACAGCCTTCGGTGATATGGATATTTCGGTGATTGATGAGTTACCACAAGGAAGAAAGGAAACTGAAACGTTTTGGGTGGGAGAAAACATGCTTGAGCGTATCTTAGTATTTATAAATAAGCGAATCGCCAATGGAGAACAAGCATTTGTCGTATCGCCCTTAATTGAAGAGTCCGAGAACTTCGATTATCAAAATGCCATAGATTTATTCAATCAATTAAGAACTTATTATCCAGTAGAAATAGGTGTTGGTTTATTGCATGGTCGTCTCAAGCAGGAAGAGAAAGATGATGTCATGAATCAATTTATTGAAAATAAAATACAAATTATTGTTGCAACAACCGTAATCGAAGTGGGTGTCAATGTTCCAAATGCGACAGTTATGCTTATTTATAATGCTGAGCATTTTGGTTTAAGTCAATTGCATCAACTCAGAGGTCGTGTAGGTCGAGGAGATAAACAAAGCTATTGTATTTTAATTGCTGAACCTAAAGGCGAAGTAGGTAGGGAAAGAATGAAAATAATGACAGAAACTACTGATGGATTCAAACTGTCTGAAGAAGATTTAAAGTTAAGAGGACCAGGGGATGTCTTAGGTAAAAAACAAAGTGGGCTGCCTGAATTTAAAGTAGCTGATATTGTTCATGATTACCGCGCATTAGAGACTGCTAGAGTTGATGCTGTTGAAATTGTTGAAAATAATTTATTAGAAACGAATCCAGAATTTAAATCATTAGCCGAAGTAGTTGCTACGGATAATATTTTAGAAAATAAATTAGACTAATCATTGAAAACTTGCATAACATAGTTAGCTATTATATATTACTACTAGTACCTAGTCATAAAAGGTAACTAGATAATAATGGTGGTGTTTTAAATGCGTCTAAAAAAAGAAACTAGACAAACTCGTTTGCTTGAAAAAATTAATGACACACCTTTCATTACTGATGAAGAACTTGCCAAATTATTCTCAGTGAGTATTCAAACAATCAGACTAGACCGTTTAGAACTTCAAATACCAGAATTGAGAAAACGAATTAAGTCTGTTGCAACAAATCAATGGAGTGAAAAGATTAAATCATTACCTGTTGAAGAAGTAATTGGTGAAATAATTGATTTAGAATTAGATGAACGAGCTATATCAATTTTAAAGATAAAAGAAGAGCATGTATTTTCGCGTAATAAAATTGCGAGAGGTCATCACTTATTTGCTCAAGCTAATTCACTTGCAGTAGCTGTTATTGATGACGAACTTGCTTTAACTAATAAATCAGAGATTAACTTTAAAAGACAAGTTAAACTGGGTGAAAAAGTTGTATGTAAAGCAAAAGTCACCTCAAAATTAAACTCAAAAACAAAAGTAGAAATTAATAGTTATGTAAAAGATGATCTTGTATTTACTGGTCAGTTTCTAATGTTTAGATACCAAGAAAAAGGGGTTATATAATATGCGAATAGCAATTGATGCAATGGGTGGAGATAATGCTCCAAAGGCAATTGTTGAAGGGGCAATCGAAGCAATAAAAGAAGTGAAAAACTTATCAATCACTTTAATTGGCGATGAAGAAAAAATTAAAGAGTATTTAACAAATGAAGAAAGAATTAAAATTATTCATACGAAAGAAGTCATTGAAAATGATGATGATCCAACGAAGGCAGTGAGACGAAAAAAAGAAGCGTCTCTTGTATTAATGGCTAAAGAAGTAAAAGAAGGACGTGCTGATGCTTGTATTTCTGCAGGAAACACAGGAGCATTAGTAGTTGCGGGTCTTTTAATCGTTGGAAGAATGAAGGGCATTGAACGTCCTGCTTTGAGTCCGATTTTACCAACTGCTAACCAAGAAGGGTTTTTATTACTAGATGCAGGTGCGAATGTTGATGCAAGTGCTAAAAACTTAGTACAATATGGGGTCATGGGATCAATATATGCTGAAAAAGTTCGAGGAATAAAAAAACCTCGAATCGGGCTGTTAAATGTAGGAACCGAAGAAGGTAAAGGTAATAATACAACAAAAGAAGCATTCAACTTATTACAGGATGCACCAATTAATTTTATCGGAAATATTGAAGCACGCGATTTATTAGGTGGCATTGCTGATGTGGTTGTGACAGATGGTTTTAGTGGTAATATCACATTGAAGTCGATTGAGGGTACTGCGTCATATGTCTTAGAGCTTTTAAAAGATGTATTAACATCTTCGCTTAAAACAAAACTAGCAGCAGGCTTGATTAAAAGTGATTTGATGTCACTAAAAGAACAATTAGATTACCCTGAATTTGGTGGAGCGGCTTTATTTGGTTTAAAAGCACCGGTAATAAAATCACATGGCTCATCAAATGAACGAGCAATTTATCACACAATCAAACAAGCTTGTAATATGATAGATCATAATGTCATGCATGTTATCGATGAGACAATTCAAACAATGAAGGAAGAGCAGGTGGAATAGATGAAAAAGATCGCATTTATGTTTCCAGGACAAGGTTCACAAGTAGTTGGCATGGGAGAAGATTTTTATAAAACAGAAGAAATTAAAGTTTTATATGACCAAGCGAATCAAGCGTTAGGAAAAGATATAAAAAAACTTATGTTTGAGGGGCCAACGGAAGAATTAACAGAAACAGAGAACGCACAACCGGCTCTATTATTAAGTAGTATCGCAGCTTACACATTACTCGAACAAGCAGGAATCAAACCAGTCATGACTGTAGGCCACAGTTTAGGTGAATATAGTGCGTTAGTTGCGTCTAATTCACTTAAGCTCGAAGAAGCATTACCACTTGTGGCAACAAGAGGTAAACTTATGGAAAAAGCATTTCCAAAAGGACAAGGAACAATGGCTGCTGTCATCGGACTAAGTCAAGAAGAAATAGAAAACGAGCTGGCTAAAGTTAAAGAAGAAATCGTTGATTTAGCTAATCTTAACAGCCCAGGTCAAATCGTTATTTCAGGTTCAAAAAAAGGAATTGATCAAGCAGAAGTTCTCCTTAAAGAAGCGGGTGCAAGACGCGTTTTACCACTTAATGTTAGTGGACCCTTTCATTCGAGATTAATGAAAGAAGCTAATGAAGAATTTGAAAAATCACTCAATCAGGTCGATTTAACTGATGCAGACATACCTGTCTATGCAAACGTGACTGGAAATGCTGTAACAAATAAAGATGAAGTAAAAGATTTACTTATTAAACAATTATATTCTCCTGTACGTTTTGAAGAGTCAATTCAAAATATGTTAGCTTCAGGTGTAGATGCATTTGTAGAAGTTGGTACAGGTCGTGTTCTAAGTGGTCTTGTTAGAAAAATTGATCGTAAAGCTAAAACATTCTCAGTGCAAGATGAAAAGTCTTTGGAAGAATTTTTAACTTGGTATAATGAAAATTAATTTATAAAAATTGTGAGGTGAAGAAAAATGTTAAAAGGAAAAAATGCAATCGTCACAGGTTCTTCGAGAGGAATTGGACGTGCTATAGCGCTCGAACTTGCAAACCAAGGAGCAAATGTTGTTATTAACTATGCAGGTAATGAGAAAAAAGCTAATGAAGTTGTAGAAGAATTAAAACAAAAAGGTGTAAAGTCATTTTCAATTAAAGCAAATGTGGCAGATGAAAAAGATGTCAAGATGATGATGAAAGAAGCTTTAAAAGAATTTGGTACAATTGATATCTTAGTTAATAATGCTGGCATTACACGAGATAATTTATTAATGCGTATGAAAGAAGCAGATTTTGACGATGTAGTTGATACTAACTTAAAAGGTACGTTCTTATGTATTAAAGCTGTCTCTAGGACAATGATGAAACAAAGAAGTGGGCGAATTATTAATGTTGCTTCAATTGTTGGCGTCAGTGGTAATCCAGGACAAGCAAATTATGTTGCTGCAAAAGCAGGTGTTATTGGTTTAACTAAATCTGTCGCTCAAGAACTAGCTTCAAGAAATATATTAGTTAATGCTGTTGCACCAGGATTTATTGAAACAGATATGACAGACGAATTAACTGAAGAACAACAAACAGAAATATTAAAAGGAATACCACTTGAAAAACTAGGCTCACCGACTGACGTTGCTCGAGTAGTAAGATTCTTAGCGTCAGATGACTCAGCATATTTAACAGGTCAAACTATACATGTTGACGGTGGGATGGTTATGTAATATGATTACGTCTAGAGTTTAAAAGTAATTTGAATTAAGCAATTTGGAGGGAGGTGAAAGAGATGTCAGAAGTATTTGATCGTGTTAAAGAAATTATTGTAGATCAATTAGATGTAGAAGAAGCTCGAGTAACAATGGAAGCCTCTTTCAGAGATGATTTAGAAGCGGACTCATTAGATGTTGTAGAATTAGTTATGGAACTTGAAGACGAATTCGATATTGAAATTGCAGATGAAGAAGCAGAACAAATTAGTACTGTTGGAGATGCAGTTACACATATTGAAAATCAGTAATCTATGTAGTAAACCGTTTAAAATCTACATAAAATAAACCACAAAAAGGTCTCGCTAATGCGAGACTTTTCATTTAAAATATAGGAGGTGAAAATGTGGAAGTAGAAAAGTTTGAAGAAGAATTTGAACTCGAGTTTAATAATAAAAAATTATTAATTCAAGCATTTACCCATTCATCATATGTGAATGAGCATCGGCAAAGAAAGTTAATGGATAATGAGCGTTTAGAATTTTTAGGAGATGCTGTTTTAGAGTTAGGTGTCTCAGAATATTTATATAATGAACACTTTAAAATGTCAGAAGGAGAAATGACAAAGTTGCGAGCAACAATTGTTTGCGAAGAATCACTTTATTATTTTTCAAAAGTGTTAAACTTTAATGAATATATACGCCTTGGTAGAGGTGAAGAACAAACTGGTGGAAGAGCTCGTCAAGCACTTTTAGCAGACGTTTTTGAAGCCTTTTTAGGAGCGTTATTTATTGATCGAGGGTTTGCAGAAGTAACAAAGTTTTTAAAGAAGTTCGTATTCCCAAATATTATGACCGGTGCTTTTTCGCATGCGATGGATTATAAAAGTGAATTACAAGAACTTATTCAACGTGATAAAAACTTTAAACTTGATTATAATATAATTGAAGAACGTGGTCCTTCACATAGTAAAGAGTTTGTAGCAGAAGTTAAAGTGAATGAGAAAACAGCTGAAATTGGTATCGGAAGAACTAAAAAAGAAGCTGAACAAAGAGCAGCACAAAATATGTTAACAAAACTAAATCAAGATAGTTAAACATATAATAAAAAGCTGTTTTTAATATTAAAAACAGCTTTTTAT
>RCNJ01000255.1_pt1 | contig 32309 bp, 29 predicted proteins | sample 2041171 | NCBI WGS metagenome assembly RCNJ01 (sample SAMN09708213, study PRJNA481090) | feces metagenome | biome: feces | host: Pygoscelis adeliae | place: Antarctica: Rookery Lake | collected 2010-03-01 | reverse complement strand
AGCACCGCGCAACATTCTTGTTCACCCAGATCGACCAGGGGTAACGTGGATTGACTTTGAACAAGCCGAGTTCATACGTCCACGAGCGTTTCCTGGAACTCTATCTCCAAATCGGAAACGGAATCTTGGCCGCGGTCACGAAGAAGGGGGGCGTCAGTATGGAAAGGGCAGCAAGGAGCCTTTACTAGAGATGGATAAAGCTCGGAAAGAGCTAGCGAGATTGGTTGGCAAGGGGGGGTCTGACATGCATTGATAGTCTCGTCGTCGATGAGAAAGTTGGGACGAGGTCAATTTCGTGACTACTGGAGTTAACTAATTCCGTTCTGTCTGAGGCAGTAAATCGACAGGCTTGGCTGCGCCCCAACCTTAATCTCCATGCAATCACCCTCATGCTATCAATACCGTATTTCAATTATTGTACCTTCCATTCCTGTCTTCTATGCCATGTTCATGGCCATGGCTGGGATAAGGTTTAGGAGCGCAACGTCGACGTCTGGTGCAAGTCTCAATCGAGGCGCGAGCTTGAAGCCGGCCAAGAGCCTGCCACTTGCTCGTATGATCCATTCTAGACGCACCCATCGAGGGAGAAGCATGGGCAGAGGTCAACAGACTCTTGGCCGCACAAGCAGTACCAGACGCTCAAGGGCGCACTGTTCTCGACTGGGCAACAGCAAGGGCTCAATTGGAGGATGGCAATCCTCATTCATTACGGCGCCAACCCCAATAACATGGATGTCGCCGGCAGGACAGTAGTACTACATGCTGTTGACAGCCACAATGTTTCCTGTCTTCGTCTAATCATCGGAGCAGGCGGAGACCCCAATCCTTTGATGCCAAAGGGAATATTCCGCAGCAGCCCTTTAACATCGGCGGACTTCGCCGGGATGCCCGATATGCTTGAGCTTCTACTTAAATTTGGTGTTAACCCTAACCCCAGCAATCCGGAAGGCATGACAGCATTGCATTCGGTCGCGCGTACACAAAGTGTAGAATGCGCCCTTCTATTATTGGAGTGGGGCGCGGATCTGAATGCAATCGCTGGCAATGGTAGAACTCCGCTGACGACTACAATTATCCATAATAATCATCCGGTTTTAGAACTTTTTGTTTCTCGCTGTTTTGAATATATTATCACCACACGTCTGAAAGGTATGTGCTTGGCTATAAGTTACTCCTACTCGGGCAAAAGCCAAATGCTACTCGACACATTAGTATAGCCGAGAACATAAGCTTATGAGTGTTAACTGCCAATAATCAGGGTCTCCCCTTCTTATAACGAGAAGTTATCAGAAGGATTTAACGAGCTAGTTACCATTGTTGAAGCGGTATCAACAGTCCGGTCCAATAATAGTCTCGCGGAATCTGGTCTTCTCTTTCTTACTGCGAGGTCTTCCTTTCATTCCGAATTGGGCGAAGCCATGTTCAACCTGAATGCGGCCTCCATGGGTTATTCAGATGAATCGCTAAATGATGATGATGAGATTGAGGCGGAGTAATAAGTCTTTGTCGGCAGGCTTTAGTTGTGGTCGATCGAGAGGGATAAGAGTGCTCGGTTTTCAACGAATGACAATGCAAGAAGCCCAAAAGCTCTGGATCATGCCCTTAGTTACCCCTAATTCGAGAACAGAACCTAGATATTCTACAAAGATTGCCTCGAGAACGCAGCGTACGAGGATTTTGGGAGGTCGTAAAAGGTGGTTTGGTAGTACTATCTCTGGTGAATCAGTTTCCAAGGTATATAATGTACATGAAAAGCCGTGGATCACTGCTCAGAACATTTATGTTCGTGGGTTTAGTGCATCAGCCTTTGTCGCATGGAGTCTGCGCAATCTAACTCCAGGATCGTCAAAAATTCTGCTGGTTTTTATCTGTGACCGGTGCGCCTGCCGCTTGCCTAACCACAGTTTCCTCCAGTTATGCTCGGCGCCTTGTGCCGTGATCAACGCCGCACATTTGACTTGCATGACCTGCATCGAAAAGCGTCTATTTCGTCATCCGCATCAGCCGGCAATAGCTAGCTCCAGCAAACCAGTCACATATCCGCCGTTCGCGCTTGAGATATAAATCTTTCATTCCCAGTATTAAACTCTAATCACGGCTCCTATTACTCACCCACCGCCTCACCACCACCTCCCGAACCCTATACTTCTTCAGCTGCCTATGTATCTGTTTCTCCTCCCCCGTTCCACCCATCGCTATCGGCGGCGGCACATCAACATAAACCAGCACACACGTCTTCTTCACCTGCGCATTCACGCGATTCACAGCATGGAGCCAACTCCACTTCCCCCTCTCCTCTAACTTCCCCTCCACATACCCCCTTCTCCCCCCCGGATACTCAAGTGTAGGGTCGTCTGAATGCCAGTAGGGGTCGCTATAAGACGGGAGGATGATGACAGCGAATTCAGCGTGCGTGAACACCGGCCCACGGTTGTAAAGGAGGTAGTCGACGCCAAACTTCACACCCCCTCTCACCACCCATCCCAGTGCCCGGAAATGATGATACACCACATAATTCAACATGAAGGCGTCATCCGGCCTCAACGCAAATTCCCGAGTCTGAACCGGGAAGTATGAGGAGCGACGGAAGAGATTGAATAGTTCGGTCGTAGAGTATGGTTGGCGCGACGCCGGGTTGATGACGCTCAGTACTCCAAGGCCATAGTGTAAGAAAAAAGCCTCTTCGGTGGTGAGCTGGAGGTGTTCTTTGTCTTTGATCACTAACGGGAGTTCTTCTGCGTCGGAGGGTGTGGCGATCTGGATGCTGGCGGAGTTGTCGGCTGGTATTATTGGTTCGGAGGGAAGGAAGGATTTGTGCTCGTTTCTGGGGGAAAATCGGACAGACTTGGATGGCGAGTTGGCATTCGAGCATGTTGGATGTTTGGGAATTGACGGGGTGGCGATTGGGACGATCGGGCGGAGGAGGAGGTCAAGCTGTGGCTTTGGTTCTTCCGTCTCCTTCTCATTCACGGCGTTGTCTTCCTCGTCAGCGCTTCCCGCTACAGACTCTGGAGCACTCGAGGTCAAAGAATTCGGAAGAGAAAGCAGGCTCTGAGGATCCGTCGGCGCAACCGCAGCCATAGCGTTCGCAGGCTCGGAGTGGGCTGCAATGCCCGCTGCAACGAGTTCCTCCTCCTTTCGCTTTGCTTCAATTGCTTCCTGTTGAATACGCGCCCTCTCCCACTTCACCTGCTGTCTCTCCGCCCGACGCTGCCTCGTAACCTCCTCGCTCGTCTTGGTCGCCCCCTCCCCGATCCTCCGTTTCTCCCGATCCAACCACGACAGCTCTGATCTCGACAGCGATCCCTTGCCGTAGAACCCACGTTCCCATAACGCCCTGATGGTGGTGGGCTCGGTGATATGCACTGCTCTTAATGAAGGGGAGTATATGCCGTAATAGATGGTGGCCGGGTGGGAAGATGGTGGTGAGATGTATTGCGAAACCCAGGTGTAGAGCACTTGGAGGATGGAGAGCGGGTTGTGTGGCACGAAGGTAGGGAGCGGGTATGTTTTTAGGGGCAGAGGCATGGAGTAGAGTGCGTTTAGCTGCTGTGCTTTTGTTGGTCCTCGAGGCTTTCGTGGGCCGTTGTCTTTCTTTGGTGTCGACGGCACAGGTGAAGGCACGTCAATGGCACCATTCGCATCTCCATTGACAATTGCAGTAGGAACACCATTGGAAGAGATTTCAGGATTTTTGGATAGTGATTTTATTGGGGTGCCATTGACGGCTTCTACGTGGATTTCCATGATGGAAGATGTATAGATACAGGATGTTTCACCGACGCATATCGTCTGAGGGGGCAAGTCAGCGAACGGCCGCAACGTGAAGAAGCAATATTTTTCTTTGCTCAGATACCGTTGTAGTCTGACCGAAGTCATTGAGCCATCATATGAAAGCGGGAATCTTGGTTACAACCGAAATCTAGGCAACAGGTATGGTGTCATCACCGCAAAGAAGAGCTGCAAAGAAGCTTCAGAGCTCGAGGCAAAATATTGAAGCTTCCAGCCGCTTGTTGTTGATTGAGATGACAAACTCACGCTTACTGATGTGTTTCGACAACCTTTGTTAAGAATGCTGTGTACGAGAAGTGCTGGCTTGGAAGGTCCAGAGTTGTGGTTGAGGATGGAATTTATGGAGGAGAGAGGGACGATGAGGAAACATTTGGGATTCGCTTCGGGACTTATCGGCTAGTGCGAGGCTGGGTCCGTAGATTGGGGACGAGGCTGTTGTGAGGCCTAACCCTTATAGTGGATGATTAAGCTGCTGCTGGTACGATGTGTCAGCATCTTAAAGCCTGAAAATGAAGAGTGCTGATGCCAGTTGAGCTTGGCGAGGCTGAATGTTTCCAAGCTATGACCGCATATGGTTTGTTTACTTCCGTCGAGTTTTGCTGTTCTTTCGCCAAATGGCTGGTAGTTCTCGTCAGCCTTCTTGCAGGGATGACGCAGCAAAACCTGGTTCTGACCTGTGACGATGCGCGCCCGTCGGAATGGTCGGCAGCGCAATTCACCAAACACCCTGAAACGATCCGCTTTACCAGCTTGTGCCGTGTTCCCTTCACCGTCGCTTGTTTATGAATAGTACTAGCTCATAGCCAGCGTCTAGTAAGCTTCTGTCAAGCTGCATGGCGCTGCTGTGACTTGAATGGTGCCGAAATACATTATCTGAAGCTGGAGTGCCATCCAAGAGAAGATAAACACTCTGCGACAGGACGATGATTATGTTTGATGAACGCTACCCAACCCTCGTTGAAGGCGTCGCTGCCATATGCGCAATCTGGTCGTTCTTCATCATCCTCGTCCAGGCAATCGGGTGCACACAACTGTGAGTCGCATCTTACGTACCTGGCAGCCTTCACTTCGTCAATTGAAGCACAATGCGCACGAAGCTGACTTTATCACCAGCTTCCGATTCTACTCCTCCCCACCACCACCACCAGCCTCAATTGAGCTTCCCAATGACGAGATACCGCATGTCACCATAATACGGCCTTGCAAAGGCCTCGAGCCACAGCTCTACGAATGCCTCGCCTCCACCTTCCACCAGACCTATCCTCTAAACAAAACCCACATCTCCCTCTGCATTTCTTCTAAATCCGACGCCGCGTACCCAACACTGCGCAGGCTCCTCGCCGACTTCCCAAAGCACGATGCGACGATATATATCGAGGACGAAGACCCCAACCTCATCGCTGGCAACACCAATCTCGGCCCGAACCCAAAGATCAGGAACATGAGTCGGGCCTACAGAGAGGCCAAAGGCGATTTAATCTGGATCATAGACTGTAACGTCTGGGTGTCCCGCGGCGTCTGCGGGCGCATGGTCGACAACCTCCTCGGCATTACCGCAACGGGCCGTACAACACCCTACAAACTCGTGCACCAGCTCCCCCTCGTCGTTGACGGCGTGGGCGCCTCGTTGGCCGAAGAGGCGCGGGGCGACTTATCCTCCTCCACCTCCGCGCCGCCGTCTCGTCCTAATACCCCAGAAAGTAAGCCGTTGCTGTGGGAGAATAAAAAGCAGGGACTATGGCGCAAGGCGGGAGGGCGGTTGGAAGAACAATTCACAGCCTGCGCGCACGACAAGTTCTACACCGCCATCAACACTGTCGCGGTCGCGCCATGCATCGTCGGCAAATCGAACATGTTCCGCAAATCCCACCTAGACGCCTTAACCACGAACTCCGCCTCATACTCACCGGGCATCGACTATTTCAGTCACAACATCTGCGAGGACCACCTCATCGGCGATTTACTCTGGCGGAAAAAAGTGCCAGAGGAGCTGGGCATGGGCGCGGTGCGATACGGAAACCACAAACTCGTCCTGGCAGACGTGTGCATCCAGCCGATGGCGCGCACGAGTCTGGGGGCGTACATGGCTCGGCGGGTCCGCTGGCTAAGGGTGCGGAAGTACACAGTCACGCTCGCGACGTTTGTGGAGCCGGGCGTGGAGTCTCTCCTCTGCTGCCTCTACGCCGCTTTCGCGCTCACGCACCTGCCCTTCTTTACGGCCATCGGAGTTCCGAACTCCTGGATAGCGGGTGTGGCGTACTGGGTTGCGGGGGTGCTGAGTTGGATGGCGCTGGATTTTGTGACTACGAATTTGCTGCATAATATGAAGAGCGTAGAGCTTGATGAGGAGACGCCCAACTTTGCGAGACCCCCGAGTGGGGGGAGGAGGAGGCCGTTTGGGCAGTGGGTTGCGGCGTGGCTGGGGAGGGAGGTGTTGGCGTTGCCTATTTGGCTATGGGCGTGCTATGGGGGGGCGTCGGTCAATTGGAGAGGGAGGTGGTTTTGGGTGGGGATGGATATGAGGGTGCATGAGATTAAGGAGAAGTCGAAGGGCGGCGAGGCGAACCTTGAAGATGTGACGAAGAACTGAAGGATGATTGGAGTGGTATGGAGGAAAAGATGGGTGATGGACACGATGTAATGAGAATGGATGACTTTAATGGATACGACGACGGATGGAAACGGTGGATAGATTGCGAAAGCGAGCGGGCGTATATGAGCTCTATACCCTTGAGAATAACGGAACAAACCTAGAACATGATGAGCTCTTGAGTGATCGACTTGGGTGGCCAATTGTGGTTGAAAGATTCGGGCTGTGGCTGGCCGCGTCATGGCTTCGTGCACACAGGGCGCAACACCTGGGGGAACAACATCATCTTTGCTTGCTCTTTCCGTAACTATCAAAGAATCGTGAAACCAGAAATGTTAGCACTCCTCCAGTGTGGGTTTCGTTTTGTATCGTGCACAGCGGTGTCTCGTCTTCGGCGGCCTAAAACAGCCGCTGCTTGGCAGGGAGCTACAACACTATGACTGAGTAGTGGCACTTCTTCTCTGGTTCTGTCTTTGTAAGATTGCACAGCACTGTTTATATCCTTCCACTTTTTATACTGGCGAGGAGTGGCGCTCATACATCTTGAGTTTCCATGCGGCCATTTATGCCGCCTGCCATGAGGTCTCAGCCTCAACTGCACGCACACTCGGCCAAGCAGTCGGTCTGTATGTAAACGCCGCAAACTCGGGAGGCCGGGTGTCGGAGGGCAAAAGTAAAGTGGTGTGGTAGACCACGGGGTAGAAGTCGGATTGCTGGATGGTGATGCAGGAACAGTACACCCTGAAGATCGGGGACGCTGTGTGACCCAAAACTTTGGAGGGGAAATGTGGTGCGGAGGGGTAAGGACCCGTTTGGATAGGAGCTGCGAGGCAAAGTGCGCCAACTAACAGAGCGATTCCAACGAAGCACTGAAGCGATACAACGAACATATCACCGAGTCATGCGACATTTTCCTAGCAAATGTCTATACAATGCAAGAATCAAGCCTGCAGCAAACGAAACACCGATGAGCACTTTTGTAGCCGATAATCTTGATTTCCTTCCTTGGTTCGAAGGCTGTATTGGTGCTATTGACGGTACCCACATTTCAATCTCACCGGAGGAGGGTTATGAAGATTCGTTATAGAAACATAAAAGGCTTTTTATCGCAGAATGCCCTAGGCGCTTGTAACTAGGATCATCAATTTCATAAACTTGCTCATTGGATGGGAAGGAAGTGTGCCTGACTCAACGCTTTGGTTAGAGAGTATTCGTTGTAAAGCTAGCGACGCCTGTTTAGTACCATATCGCGGTTTTCGTTACCATATTCAAGAGTCTGCAAGAGGGAGACGATGGCCACAAACAAAGGGGGAGCTATTCAACCACCGCCACTCACGACTTCGCAATGTTATTGAACGAACCTTTGGTATTTCGAAGAAGAGATTCAAGATATTAACTGTGCTGCAATTTGTGTACTACACAATATTCTCGTTGGTGTTGAGGACAAACCAGAGGTTGACAGCAAAGAGACGGCACAAGCGAATTGAAAAGGTGGCAGAGACAACGAAGGAGAAGACTCAGAGGCCCATAATATTCCTCTAGGCGAAACACTCAGGGCAAAAGCACGTCGCGACAGAATTGCACAAGAGATGCGGGATGCTGATGTTGCAAGAAGACCAGGACGCAATAGATGAAGACTGTAGCCAACCCAAGGAAGGTTGTGGAATATAGAACTCTAACAACTCTTAATCCTTCGCTAAAGCATGCTCCTTTAGTTCTCTTTTGCCCCAGTCTCGCTGTTAGTGTTCGTTGTATCAGCATCAACGTCCTCATCCTCTTCGTTGTGATGGTATGTGGTCCGTGGCATTGGTGGAGGTGTGACTGGTGGAACAGAGGCACGATGGCTTTGTACGAATTCCTCAATGTTGCCCTCGTCTTCGTTGTTATCCTCCTCATGTGGTGCATCCTCATCCTCACTCCCAAACCAACTGTTCGTTCCAACTGCCAGTCTATTACCAAACATTTCATCCATGTCATTGAACCGAAGCAAGGGGATTCGTTGCCATTTCTTAAGATGCGGACGCTTCCGCGACTTATTAGTGGTTGTGATTTGAATGATTTGTTGCTTTGACTGCTAACCTCTAAGAATGTGTCCCAGACTGGTGTTTCTGCCGTTACACCGCTCTTCGTTGTATCAAATCCAAATCCAGATCCAGACAGATTGGTCAAGAACTCCACTTCCTTGAAATCGCGCTTGAGTCAATGACTTGCTGCCACACGGTATCGCTGAATCCATTATCCGATGTGTTACCTTCATTCGTTGCCTGTTTTAAGATGCCCATCGTGGCTGTAACATCTTCATCGCTTCACTTAGCATTTGGTAGTCGAGCATTTTTGGCGCCTTGACTGATGCTTCGTTGTAACACACACATGGTGGTTGATGCCAGAGAAAGGCCACAACGAAGAGAAAGACAAGGCTGGCAATAGGACCCTGTTTTCGTTTTCGAGGCAGGAAAAGATGCACAACGAAAATGCCAAACGCGCAATTGTTGTGTTGTGCTGTGCAGTTTCAACAAAGAAAAGTCCGCCAAGATCTGAAACCCGCAGTTTTCTTTTTAAAAGTGCAATCGTCAGCACTTCAGCACTTCAGCACTTCAGCACTTCAGCACTTCCTATCCAAACGCACCCCAAAGCAGCGTTTAACGCAACGGCAGAAACAGGGAGTTTGCTTTGATCTGCAGAGTCCTTGACGTCGGGTGTACTTTGCCTTGATATCTGAGCAGTATCGGGAAGAGAAAATGAGATGCTGTACGAGTAGTAGAGGATTAGGAGATTTGAATGATATTTGAATGATATGGGAAGATGGGCGAGATACGAGTACATGATGTGACATGTTAGAGTTACCGTAGAGTACCCCGTAGGTGAGTGGGAGACGATACGGGACTGACCCGAGATTGAGACTCTTTCACTCAGCTCAACCCAGCTCCGCCCAGTTCCGCCCAGCCCAGCCCAGCTCAGCCCAGCTTAGCCTATTTTGTATCGCCTCACGTGCTCTTGAGAATATCGCACCGTGCGACGAAGAGGACCGACCGTTCGAGAACTTGTCTGCTCACATTTTCTTTCTCTCCGCATTAGTCCACCACCTCGCCGTTCCGTGTGACGCGAATCGGCATTGACGATGACGAGGTTCGTGGCTGCGCCTTGACAAACCCCCGTCGCCACAATCAGGTCAATGGCCAGATTGAGAACGGCTCGGCGACAATTACAAATTTAAGGTTCCGTATCATGACACAGAGCTGTCCATCTAGCGCTAATCGCCAGTCTCAGTTCTGGATGTGGTAAACTTCGTGGTGTTAAACTTGAAAGAGGCTGAAGACCCAATCAGCTAGGCGTGTCTCAGTCCTTGAGCTCGTGCGCTCGATCAGAGATAGTTTTCCAACTTTGGGACTGAAGAGTGGAGTATTTAATTTGTCTTCGGGTCGGCGAAATCACAGGATTTGTAAGTTTCGACCCCATAACTCGGTGTTGAAGGTGAATCAGGGAGTGAAACGGGAGTGAAACATTTCAAATAGCACCGTAATGGAGCACCGAGCTCAAGTCGACGACGAAGCAGAGTGGGCAGTAGACATCGGTTGGTGCCGGATGTGCTTAGAGTTTCGCATAGAGCCTCGCTTAGAGCCTCGCTTAGTCGTTCAGGTACGAGTTCGGGGAGCATGTTGTTTGTGAGCAGACGGCGTGGAGGCGTTGGACAGGATGAGAAGTGACAGAAGTGACAGAAGTGACAGATGCGACAGAAGTGAAAGGCAGACCGCCAACGCCAACCGACATCACCAGCCAACTCAATAGATGTGGGATGTGAAAATGAGAAGTTCGGGAGGTCCAACCAACAGCTTTAAATGGACGGGGCCTCCAACTCTTCCTCGTTCTCGCTCGGTCGGATACCCTGATTTCTGCCGGGGCCCCAGTGTTTGTGGAGTGACTGGCCCCAGTCACGGGCCCCGCAGCCCGTGCTGGATCGCGACGACGAGACAATTGAGGATGAGAGGATCAGGGCTGTTTATGCGACAGGGCGGCGTCGCGTAGAATGTTTGATCTATCTAGACTACTTGAACCCTCACTTCTGCTGATATTGCACATATTCTTGATTTTTGCGACTTGCACATAGACGACACATATACGAATCGGACGAAGACTGTACATACGAGTAGACGGCGAGCAATCACTGTAGACTACAAATTGTCGACGACGAACTGTCGACTACGAACTGTAGACTACGAACTGTAGACTACAAATTGTCGACTACGAACTGTCGACTACGAACTGTAGACTACGAACTGTAGACTACGAAGTATATATTCACAACATCAACGACATAGCGCAACCACTCATCAATCCTCACTTCAGCGCATTCATCACTGCCCTAAGTAAGGGCATAACAACCCAACCCGACCACGGAGGCCGCGTCTACAACCTATTACCTTATCGCACCTTCCCCTCCTGCTCTACGTTATCGCATCCGGATAGCTGCATCCAGCACCCCTCACAATGGGCTTCTTTAAGTCCTCCTCCTCCGAGAAACAGCCGTCATCCTCATCCGACAAGCATAATTCGTCCACCTCATCCCACCGCTCCTCACAAAAGACCGAATCCTCTCTCAGTCTCGCCTCAAGTAACAGTTCTATCCAATCCCCTACAACCTTTAGCTGGCCGAGTATTAAGAGGGAGGAAAAGACAGCGCCGTATTTGCCGTCTGTTACTGCACCGAGTCACAGGCCGAAAGTCGCTATGCCGAAGGCGCCGGACCCAGCTGTTGATCCTGCAAGTTATCTGAGGAGTATTAATGCGGTGAGAGACAGATGTAGTATGGTGCTTGAAAAGGCGAAAGCGAACCAGTTGAACCATTTCGACGTCGATATGGCGAAGTTCGACGACTGCGCGAGTTTCGTCGTAGGACTTATCAAGGCACGTCCTTCCCCTCACCGCCTCCCTAATTTGTGCACATAATTTCCGTTCGGCGAATGTGTCAAGAGATGGAAATCAAATGCTAACTGGCTGGTACAGAGGGATTTCGCAGACCTAGGCTACGACAAAATCCCGCCACACGGCCGCTGGCAGCACTTCAACGTCGGTGACATCGACCGTATAACCCACCTCCTCCAATCCTGGCCGTCCACCGTTGACACCGAAGAGAAAACTCGTCGTCTGCTTGACTTATTCCTCGTCGCCGTCCTCCTCGATGCCGGGGCGGGGAACACCTGGACCTACAAATCCAAATCCAACGGCAAATCCTACCGTCGCAGTGAAGGGTTGGCGGTCGCCTCCCTCGAAATGTTCAAAGCCGGGCTCTTCTCCTCCTCCCCCTCAAACCCGCACCAAGTCGACGCCACCGCCCTTTCGAGATTAACCACCGAGACCATCGGCCGAGGACTCCAAGTATCTGAAGCGAACCCTCTAGCCGGCTTAGAAGGCCGCGCCTCCCTCCTCATCAAACTCGGCGACGCGCTCGGCAACACGTCCTATTTCGGAGCCGACAAACGGCCCGGCGGCATGCTGGATTACCTCCTCAACCACCCCACCACCACCGCCTCGTCCGTGCTGATCGTGCCTGTGCCCACACTGTGGCATGTGCTGATGGACGGACTGGCTCCGATCTGGCCTGCGAGCCGCACCGTCCTCGACGGCGTCCCACTCGGCGATGCCTGGCCGCTGCGCTGTATGGAAGGAGAAGGAAACGGAGAGTGGGAGAAGATCGTCCCGTTTCATAAATTGACGCAGTGGTTGGCGTACTCGCTGATGCAGCCTATGGCTGCGGTTATGCATATCCACTTCGCGGGCGCGGAACTCATGACTGGGCTGCCGGAGTACAGGAATGGCGGGCTTTTTATTGACTTGGGCGTCCTTACATTGAAAGGTGACGACAAGAAAAGAGGGGTGGAAATCTTCAAATGTGAGGCTAGGCGTAACCGCGGGTCTGCATCGGAAGTAGTACCGTGCTTCGAGCCATCAGACGACGTGGTGGTTGAATGGCGAGCCGTCACGGTTGGGTTTTTGGATGAGTTGTTAGACAGGGTGAATAAACAGCTGGGGCTGGGCCAGTGGGGGGAGGGCGAGCCACTTACGCTGCCGCAGATGTTGGAGGCGGGCAGTTGGAAGGTATGTCTACCGGCGTTTGAGCCGAGGTCTCTACCATTGTTGAGGTTTCGTGAGATGGAGATTGAGAGTGCTAACGTTAACGAACAGGGAGGGAGAGAGATCGCGGAGGTCACGAGACCGAATACAAAATGCCCACCTATCATGATCCTCAGCGACGGCACCGTCTTCTAGACCGGGTTTGTGACCCGCAGCACCGAGAGTGAGGACAGAGTGGGAGTGAGGGTTGGGAATGACGATTATGAAATTGAAACGAGAAATGAATGGCTGGTGGAAGGAAATCCTAGGCGTTGAGGAATATTGGGAATGGGACTGGGGAAGATTCGGAAAGGTATGGTATGGGCATCTTTATGGGGCGGCTGTGTGTAAGAAGTGATAGTGCTGGGCGACCCCTCGGGTCGCACCACACCTTCAGTTAGCAGCATCTCTATTCAGGACAACCTGAGGTGGTCCGAACGAGAGGTGCTAGGTTCTTGGGTGGTGGTGCGATGGCCCATGTAGTTGGTAGCCCTCGTTTGAAGGCCGCTCTTGGTTGGACTTGTGGGAGTATGCTATGTATCTTGAAGCCTGCGAGACAAATTCATTTTTGAACCAACTTACGACGAAGAAGTACGGCTGTGGGCTGGCCCCATGTATTCGCCTTGTATAACTTAAGCTCTAACCCTGCTTGACTATATGCGAGACTTATAAATAACCCAACCCTGGTAGGAATGAAGTCATTAGGAAGAGTTAGAAATCATTGGTTATGTGGGGAAGCTCGGTAGAGTCAGTAGCTACAGTACCACCCAGTTGAGAGAATTCGCGGGCGGAATACTCGCTGTGTGGAAATATGTTTTGATGAACTGATTGAGTTTTCTGCCAAATGGGATTATGTGAACACGGTGAGCAGTTGGGCTTAGGCTAACACTAGTGAGAGAACTACTTAGATCACAAATTGAGGCACTTTGGGAGCTGGTTAATAAGGCAATTTTCCAGGTTTCGAGGTACCGCCGCGGAGATTGCCATAATCCCATGTTATGATGTTACCCAGTTTCCCATGCCTTAACAAAATGCCACAAGGTCCACTGAACTCGTAACGTATTCTTTAATAGCTAGCTCTCTGGGATTACGTATTTCGGATCCACGCTTATCAATCGAAAGTCTCATGTTGCCACCACTCGCACCTTCCCCAAGCGCCTTGCATCTCCTGCCATCGTACCTGCCAAGCTTGCCTGTCCCACAATTCCCGTCCAGTGACCTGCTAGAGCGCCAGCCATCGCTCAAGGTTACGCTTGCAGCTCCGAGCTCTCTCTCTCAACCACATATATATATGAGTACCGCCTGCAAACATAATATTGCTTAAGACAGTGTTACTATGACCAAAGGGCCTCGTCCAGCTTCCTCTGTCCACAACTTTAGGAGTAATAATAGCAACGCAACCATGGACAACAGACCATTAACCCCCGAGGCTATTGCTGAGGCGCAGAGAGTCATGGCTAGAGCTGCCCAGGAGCAACAGGCGAGGCAGTTTCAGCAGATGAATGAGCTGGCTAAGGGGGCCAGAAGCATGGAGATTGGGGCTGCTCGCTCGTCAGATGTTTCTCGCCTTGACACCGTCTACGACGAATGGGCACGCAACACCCCTTGGGAGAACGCCCGCAACGCCGCCCGCGCGTCTCCGCCAGCCATGGCTCCCAAGGAGTATCACGCTCAGGTCTACGACATCATCGTGAAGAATTACGGCGCCGATAGCCAGCAGATGAGAACCTTTCTGCAGCGCGAAGGGAGGGCAGCTCATGCCGCTGCGGCGGCTGATCCACAGCCAAAGAAGCCGGAGGAGTATACGAAGCCGTTCTGTGACTTTTTGACGGAGAACCCAACGGTGTTTCACGCTGTGGGGCATTTTGAGGAGAGATTGCAAAAGGAGGGGTATGAGAAGGTTAGTCCGTTTCTTGGCTGAGCGGTCTTCACCTCAGCCTTCGCCACATGAAGTGAAAAATGCTAACAGCGCGCAGCTCACTGAGCGCGAATCCTGGACCACCAAAATCAAAGCCGGCGGCAAATACTACCTAACCCGCAACGGCAGCTCCCTCATCGCCTTCAGCGTGGGCTCAAACTATCAAGCCGGCCAGGGAGTCGCCATGATCGCAGGCCACGTCGACGCGTTGACCGCAAAACTCAAGCCTGTCTCAAAGAAGGACACCAAAGCGGGCTACATCCAGCTAGGCGTCGCGCAATACGGCGGCGCGCTCAACTCCACCTGGTGGGACCGAGATCTGGGTGTTGGCGGGAGAGTGTTGGTGAGGGAGCATGGGAAGGTGGTTTCTAAACTCGTTAAACTCGATTATCCAATTGCAAAGATCCCGACGCTGGCACCGCATTTCGGGGTGGGCATGCAGGGGACGAATAACCCCGAGACGCAGGCTGTGCCTATCGTTGCGATTGACAACTCGGATGTAGGTGCGCAGTTCATCCCATCTGCCTCTACCACAGGTATGCCGCTGCTCTCTGGCTCTTTTGCGTCCACCCAGCCACCGCAACTCGTAAAGGCTATCAGCGAGGCAGCAGGCGTCGACGCCAACGCGATCGTGAACTGGGAACTCGAGCTCTTCGACACCCAACCCGCGCAAATCATCGGGCTAGACCGCTCCCTCCTCTCCGGTGGCCGCATCGACGACAAGCTCTGCTCCTGGGCCGCGATCGAAGGCCTCCTCTGCGCCCCCCCGCCAAGAGGCCACATCGACCTCGTCGCGCTCTTCGACGACGAGGAGATCGGATCGCTGCTCCGCCAGGGTGCGCGAGGGAACTTCCTCCCCTCCACCATCGAGCGGATTTCAGAGGTTTTCAGAGGCGAGAAGAGTGAGAGGGATACGCTGCAACGCACATACGCGAATTCGTTCTTGGTCAGCGCGGATGTGAGTCATGCCGTTAACCCGAATTTCCTTGAAAACTACCTTGAGAACCACGCCCCGCGCCTCAACGTCGGGGTCGTCGTCTCGGCCGACTCGAATGGGCATATGACGACCGACGCCGTTTCGACAGGCTGGATCCAGCGTACTGCTGAGCTTTGCGGGAGCGAACTCCAGGTGTTTCAGATTAGGAATGATTCAAGATCCGGAGGCACTGTTGGTCCGATGTTGAGCTCCCATATGGGAGTGAGAGCTATTGATGTCGGCATTCCGCAGTTGAGCATGCATTCTATCCGCGCAACAACGGGGTCGAAGGACCCGGGGCTGGGGGTTAAGCTGTTCCAGGGTGTGTTTAAGCACTTTGAGAAGGTTGGGGGGGAGTATGATTTCTGAGCGAGAGAGGAAGGTTACGGCGAAGTATGAAGCAGTGGCATGAAGAGGGGTTTAGACAGTCTAGACACAGCGAGCGGACAATCAAAGGATTTTTTTAGTCGTTTCCATGATCCCTGTAGCAGTCTGTCAAGATTACGATTTCCAAACGACTTACGACAAGTTGCTTGCCGAAAGAGACCTCCGGCGTTGATTCGAGTTGATTCGAGGCCGCGACTCATATCTGCAGCGATATTGAGCCGCGGCCGGACGGGTCTCCATGCCATGATTCTGGGGAAGTTTGACACGGTCCGCATGCAGTTGATCAGCGTATCATACATGTTCGGCCTCTTATGGGTGTGGAAGACTGGCTTGGAAAGTTGAAAAAAAAACGTTCTTGCTCTTAACTGATTTTGAGATTGTTACGAGTATAGTACTCGAAACCGTGCTAGGTACGCGTGGAAAGCTCGCTCGATCGCTCAAATACAAACCTCGTAATGAAACGTCTAATCTAAAGTCCACAAATCTGGGTATCTCGCTTTCATCTCCCACTCCCTACCTCGCTTCCCCAACATGCGCCGGATCAGGTTGGACAACAGCAGGCTCCGTATCGTTTCCGTTCGGACTCCTGGGCGCGAGTCCGGCGTCTGGCCTCTCAATAGGGGAGGCGTGGCTTACTCCGCCCGCATCAACTCCCGTTTGAGGTACAGGATTTAGAGACCTCGACCTGTTGTCCGCAAAATCTCTCCTCTCGCTTCCAGGCGCAACATGCGCCATCTCGGGCTGGCCAGGCGCCCCGGGTCTGGCAGATTGTGTTGGAGCATAATAACCTTCAGCAGGCTGGGGCCCAGCGCTCGGCGCCCCAGCAGGCATCACCCCACCCCCAATCAAGCTCTCCATATGCGCCGGGTCGCAACTAATGCTCGCTCTCCTCGCTGCCTGTTCCGCAATAACCTTATCCTCCCAATTTGCTCTCCTGAACGGGGCCGGACCAAGGAAAGACGGGTATTTATACCTAAAGCCCCACTTCAACCAAAGCCCGATGGCGCGCCAGAAGCCAAACTCCTTCCACTGCGCTGTAAGCGCCTCTTGTTCCTCCGGAGATTTCTTGGAGAAGCCGCGTTTGGAGCAGCACAGGAAGAAGAGCGAAATGAAGGGCAGTACGAAGGCCCAGCAGATCGGTAGTCCACGACGGGCGGAGCGGCCGCGAGCGAGTTTGCGGAAATTGAACCAGGACTCGATCAACCCTGCAAAATAAAACAGACCCAGCCAGCCACAGATTATCACAACGGCGAATTCCCATGGCTGCAGACCATCGTGGCACCAGCAGGACGGGCTTGTGTCGCACGCGTACTCCCTGCCAAAGCCCCAGGACCAGCCCCAGTCGTCATTGTTGTCGGAGCATTGCTTGTATGTTCCGTCCGAGGCTCGTCCGTTCTCGTCCCAGTCAGTGACTCGAGGGGTGGCGGATCCGGTCGCGGTGGAGCCGGTGGCCATGGCGCCCTGCACTGCTCCAGCGGACGCGGTTGCTGGAATGGCGCAAGAGTAGGCGGCCCAGTAGGGCATATAGTAGGAGGAGATGGAGGACATGCTTGAGGAGGGGACTTCGGTGGGGTCGATCAAGTATTGTGTGTATGTTGTCGTTGGGCCGAAGGCCTGGTTTACGGTTTCACTGTAGCGGGTTTCGGTAACGCTTGGGGAGATGGCGGAGGGGACGTCGATGTAGTATTGCGTGGACCAGACCCAGTATTGGTCGTCGCGGGTGCAGGAGCGGGTGTTGGCGGTGTAGAGGAGGTCGACGTCTATCCATGTTAGTATCCTTCATAGCCAACTAATCGAAGGCTGGGAGAAGACTCACAATAAGTCTTATAATAGCTATCATCATTATAATCCCTCGTCTTCTTCTCCGCAACCCCACTCGGCAGCAATATCTCCACATACGTAACATCATCATAACTATCCGTGCTCGTCGTCGTCGACAGCGGCCCGAACTCGGCAACCGTAGGCGTCACGGTGATCAAGTCCGAGTACGTCGTTGTCGACGCCTCATTCGTCGAATCGATGTACGTCTCTGCTCGGTACGTGTACGTCGAAACACTCAAAACATAATCTACCATAGATCAGTCCACAGTTCGCATTCCTCGTCTGACGCCCGTGATGTTGGGGAGACTCACAATTGGTAACCACCCAGCCCTGCACCCCAGCGCAAAACAAAAGCGAGAGCAATGCTGCCAAAGCAGCTGAGAACATCATCTTGTTTTCGTTTATCTACCTGGTGTAGATGCTCAGAAACACTCACCAAAAGAATGGACGGCGATTGTTTATCAAGAACGCCTGTGGACAAAAATGGAGAATACGAGTAGATGGAGAAGAGAAGATGGGGTCAGCGAAAGGAAATTATCTGCCCTGCCGCCTACGGCCACATGCGGGATCGTGACTTTACTTGCTTTGGGGGTTGCGCGTGATGGTGCCAAGTCTGGGCTGTCGCCTTGCGACCCTATCTTCCCAAAGAAACTTAGACCACGGTCTAGGGCCTTATTCGGGTCAAACGTCTCGTTTAAGCAAATTCAAAAAAGCTTAGTTGGCATTTAAAATGGAACCTATCTTCCAATCAATCTCGGGTTTGTTGACAAATGTGGGATCTCCAGGGTCTTTTGGGCGGGTGCCAGGAAAAGCTACCCACTTTCCGGCAGAAAGCCCACCGTATTACCGCATTAGGATAGCCCATCGTGAGACTAACGAATGTCAGAACCTGCCAGGTTGGACGCTCGGGTCAGCAATGGCCCGACTCTCGAGGAATCCATCGATTCGGATTCTCCGCTAGACCGCATTGGTATGAGTTTGAACCTGTGAGCCCTTTTAGCCTTTCCATTTCCCGTACGAACGGAGCATTTATTTAGGCTTGGCGGTTCTCGGGTAGAGGAGGAGAGAGTATGAATATCGTTTTCGCTGATGCCGTAGGAGTAAACGTCTATAATGCTTCATACGTATGTTCGTCGCCGTCGCTGTGGCCGAGACACGAAACTCAGCACAAGCTCAAAGTTAACAGAGCACTCCGACATGATCGTGTCGTGAGTCGATCGTTAGCAGGCCTTTGCTCTGGTCCCATGAGACACATTATTCTCAACAGCGGAGCTAGGAGCGGGTATCCTGAGTGATATGAGTGATATGAGTGATATAAGTATATAAGTGATAAACAATAATATATGAGGATAGTGCCGGAAAAATGAGTGTCTAGCTTGAGATATATGATGTGTAAATCTGACAAATGTGGCATTATGAAATAGCGCCCTCAGTCATCTGCACCCAAGCGCCATCTGGCTCCCACCTCCCTGCCTTAGTGTAGTCCCACGTCTTACTGCCCTGCATATACGCAAAGCGAAAGAACTCACGCTCAGCCAATCCAGATTTCCTCTTCCAAGTAAACGACAGCGACTCTTTCTTGCTCTGCTCCGCCTCGTCACTCCTCCTCCTCTTTCCCTCCTTCGCCTTGCTAGCGCTAGTGTTGGCACCATTATTCTCATTAGGATCAATAGGCGCAACTTCCTGAATCGACGTATTCAGCGAACTCAGAGTTTGAGCATCCAGGTCATCCAAGAACCCTCTATACCGCTCAACATCATTAACAAGTACGCTGAAGCCATCCGCTGTCGTGCCAGCTATGTCTGACAGGCTCAGGTCAAAAGTGATGCTTGATTTCCCCCCGAGGTCGATGATCGGTGCGTTTACTCTAGGCACACCAAAATCCAGCGTTCCATCACCTCTCAGCGCCCGATCAGTCTGCAGCACGCTATCCCATCCCCATCTTGCCAGGCCATTGACGTAGAAACCGACAAGCACACCTTGGTACGCCAAGCTGGGTCGGGTTTGCATCGAGGTGCCGGGCATGAAGATCAAAGCCATAATATAGTGATGGATCCTCAACTGCAGATCAGGCAGCGCAACCATGATAATAACAGCGAGTCCAATACAGCAATACACAGCTATGTAATACCTCAACCTCCCTTCAAGGCAAAGATACCATATCTGTCCCACGACGATGAAGAGGATGACGATTACCAAGATAATCAAGGCGATCAGACCTCCAGGCTGCTGCTTAATATCATGCGGTGTAAGCCGCTGAATGGGTATAAAATCAAACGTGTAATTCGTCAATGCACCCACCCAGGCGAGGCCAAGCCAGATGATCGTCTTTTCGTACTGCGCCGTTAAACCGGTCAGAGTGCGGCGCACAGCGAGGAGGTAGAGGGCGTATGCCCCAAATGCGGCGGGGAGGCCCTTGGCAGCCATATCTGAGAATAGATCTGCGGTAGAGTAGTGCCCAGGAACATCGGACACGAGGCCTGTGTGTAGAAACAGCGCGGTAGAGATAGTCCAGAAGAACAGGGGTGCCGAGGTTACAAAGAGTGAAAATATGATTGTGTATGCCAGATTTACACCAAGGAGTGTCCAGCGCAGGTCTGTCGCTTTGCAAGTGATATCGGGTAGGAACTGGTAAGAGAGCGGGAAGTATGACGGGAACTCGATGGACTGGACACCGTTGGATTTTGAGGCGGGATAGGACGAGGCCTTTCCCACCTTCTTGACTACGCCGCAGCCACCAGCTGTGTTGCTGACTACGCCGGCGTGGATGGCTGCTTGGCAGATGAAGGAATCTCCTCGATAAACTGGATCAGTGGCTGTCGTTCCATCTTCGAGGAGCACTTCCGCGTTGGTGATGTTTCCGTCCTCACCACGGATGGAATCCAAGCCTCCGCCAACAACAAAGCTCTGGTAGTTTATCTCCTTGTCGCCCACAGCCCGCGGATTGAGCACTTTCAAGCTCATACAACTAGCTGGGCAACGAAACGCGAGCTCACTGCCACTGAATGGGCGACAACTGGCACCATCCATGCCACAGTTGTTCTTATATTGCCAGTATGTAGCTCCGCAAGTGATGTCTGACGGCACTCCATAGCCAGCAACTTCGCCTGAATTGAGCGACTTTTTGTACACGAGTGTGAATGTGAGGATCCAGATGAAGTAGAAAGCAGCCAGGAGTAGCAACTTTATGCGTCTCTTCGGCGCATGTCTATTCAGAACCCTAATCGGCCATTCTTGGATCCAAGGAAACCATGGCGTGATGTGTTGGCGTTGAGGTGGTTCAGGACCAGCGGTCCAATCTATGGCGGCATTGGCCCAACGGCGCGGCGTTGGTGGTAGGAAGCTACAGTAACGTGAAGGACGAGCATCGTGTATAAATCGCGGTGCCTGGCGCACAGTACCGTCTGAAATTACGGAAGAGTTCTCGGTGGTATCTGCTCGAGATGGTAGATTATGCTGTATGAGATCTGTTTCTGATGTCTCTGTGATAGCGGTCGAGGGACCAGCCTCGGAGCCGCCGGATTTGTGAAGCATTGGGATATCTCCAGATGTTCTTACTGTCCCCTGTGTTAGCGATGTACGCGGTCAGGATGCGGGGATATGTAACGATGATGCTAGTGTTCTGAAAGGATGGCTGATTCTTACCTGCCTGGTAGTGGGCCTCTTCCCTGGTGTCGTCACTACTTAAGAAGCTTCTCAGTCATAAAAGAGGCGAGTCTTGTCGCGAAGAGGTTGCTGGCCTATATGTATGCCTAGACTGGCTGGCTCTGCGCATTCCTGTGCCCAATGATGCCTTTATCCAAACGAGTGTTGTTGCAGTTGTCCAAGACTGCCAATGCCGATCCAATTGGTTGGTGGGAAGGCTGAAATTACCTTGGGAACCTCCGATAAGGAAATGCGAAAGGCACAGTAGGTGGGGGATAAGCAACGGAAAGCCACATTTTGGGGTCGATCCGAGTCTGGATCATCAACACCAAATACGCTACCCTGTAAATAGTCTCAGTTGTGTTAATATCTTATCCGTTATTTCATGACGAGGTTATTTTCAAGTATCTTGAGAACCTCAACCAGGACTCCACCGCTATATAGGACGCCGTTTACCCAGACCGCAAACAGAACTCACTACTTTTGCACAACTTCCATCATGGCCAGCGCCGATGCAAGAAACGGTGCAGAGTCCACCAAAGCTTTCACTCTGTTGAAAAGCTCGTCGGAAGAGAGCCAGCCTAGATTGGGAGAGTTCAAGTTCCAGGGAAGAAACACCATCCAGACGCCAAACTTCCTTGGTGTCACTTCCAGAGGTGTCATCCCTCACATAAGCCCTGATGCCATCCCATCCCAAGCCACATTTCCTGGTGTTTTTACTGCCATAGAAGACTGTTAGTCATTACTCCTACTTCTTTGTTAAAATTGTTATTAAACTTATGCAATCACATGGACCCCTCCTTTGAACCCCTTTCTAACGCACCCCAGACATCGAGAAAGCAGTAAAGGGCGGCACACCTCCCATCCTCAACTGCAAACCTGGCCCTGACTCTACCACCCTACATACCTTTACCTGTCTTCCATCCACCATCCCAACTATCCTAGCACCCCGCCGCACTCCAGCCGTCCACGCCCCAAAAGGAAACCCCGACACCGGCCTCGCAGTCTTCACCTCCGTCGGTTTCCAGCCCGTCTCCCCAGCCGCGTATGCCAATTACTCCAACCACCTTTCACCCGACATCGTTGTCGCGCTCGGAGACATCGCTTACGGTCCCCTGCCGGGCAGGAAGAGAGCAGGGAAGATGGCGGAGAGGACTTCCATGTGGGTGGATAGTGTGATTAGCAGGTTGGACAAGGCCCCAGATGGGAGTGGGAGCGCGAGGACTAAGGCCGCGGTCTTTGCGCCTGTGATGCCGACGGAAGTGTATGGGCAGAATCACTATTTGATGCATATTGAGGAGGAGTTGGCGACTAAGCTTACGGGGTTGGCGCTTTATGACTCCGCGCTTCTGCCAGAGCTGAAACGCTTCCCTGGCACAGCGAAGCTAGCGAGATTGAGTCTGGATGAAGCGGGCGGTCCGCATGAGATTTTGAGACAGGTGGAGGGGGGGATGGATATCTTCTGTTTGCCGTTTATTAACATCGCTACTGAAGCGGGGTTGGCGCTGCAGTTTAAGTTCCCGGCTACCGAGGAGGCAGATGTTATTAACGGCAGGTATGTCAGACCGCTGGCTATTGATCTCAGTGAGGCGCACCACGCTACCGCTGTTGAGCCACTCTCGCCTGGATGTGGGTGTTATGCTTGCACGTCCCACCATCGCGCTTATATCACCCACCTCCTCTCCGCACACGAGATGTTGGCGTGGACTCTACTTCAGGTGCACAACCATGCTGTGATCACTTTTTTCTTTGAAGGTGTTAGGAAGTCGATCGCTGCTGGGACTTTTGCGGAGGATAAGGCACAGTTTGAGATGACTTATGCGGTGGATATCGAGGACGGAAAGGCACAGAAGCCGAGGTTGAGGGGGTACCATGCTAAGAGTACTGCGGCTGATTCGAAGAGGAACCCGCCTGCATGGGGAGCGCTTGGTGGTGAGGGTGTGCCGGAGGATGTGCTGAGTGTTGCGGTGCAGGAGCAGAGTGCCGAGGAGCTGGATAACAGGGGGTTTGCGGAGAATTTGGCGGCTAAGCCTCTGTAGGCTATAGATAATGAAAACTACAGGATCTTCGAAGTGAGGCTCCGCCAATATTGAAACAAGTCGCGGCAGCCAAATGGATCTTTCCTTGCTGCCATTGCTAGCCGATTTTTCATCACCTTCATCAACTTGTAAACACTCTACTGGAAACTGTTATCTTTGTTAACCGGTCTTCTGTCGCAATCATTGAAATAGTTAAGTTCTCATAAGTTTAATTCTCTTCAGAGCTAATCGGTTAGCAACTGCTGTTTTTATACACTAAATGTAGCTAAATTTTGAGGCATGACCGTGTAATTAGTGGTTGTGCTCCTTGGCAAAAATATTGATGCCCGCAGGTAAGCAAGGGCGTAAAATAAGGATGTCAGCCGTAATGATGGCAAAACATCAGTTCTTTGTACGGTAGCTGAAGTGAGGTCTGGAGCGACACCTTGAGGATTCTGTCCAGTCCTCATTCAACTCGCGGTTTAAGAGACGGTCTCTTCATTCACCACAACCCAATCCCATTACCCAAACTATAGCTCAAGACCAGTTCAGGCTCACAACCAGGGCAGATACGACCAGGCAGGTCTAAACCATACGCTCGTGGAGGATTCGCAAGCCGCGGCCGCCGTCAGCAGCGCTGATTCACTACTACAACATTCACATTAAACTCAATTCGACAATATAATGGACCTCGCCAGCCCCAATGAAGGGTCCACTTCGGGGGCCTCAGAGTTCCGGAAGCACAAGAAGAAGAAGGTGCTGCTGATGGGGAAGTCTGGGTCTGGAAAATCGTCGATGAGGTCGATTATCTTCAGCAACTACGTCGCGAAGGATACCCGGCGATTGGGTGCTACAATCGATGTGGACTTGTCGCATGTCAAGTTCCTCGGTAATCTGACGTTGAACCTTTGGGATTGCGGTGGGTATGTGAATAACAACTCTCATCAATCCCTCTTTCTATTGTTATCAAGTGAATATGTGGTTGCCCAGTGGCTCTTTACTGTTACATTGTTAACTCTGTCGCCCAAAGGCGAGCGACTATCACGAAAACAGACACTGTCATCGCTGTAACCCCGCCGCTACCTAGTGGTAATCCTGTGTTATCACAAATGGTGCCGCCATCGCAGTGTGTTGCCAGAGGCACCTCATACTCTTCCAGTCGTCCATGTCCATTTGCCATCATGAGCACATGCTGATGCCGTTCCTCAGACAAGACGCCTTCATGGAGAACTACCTCTCCCAACAGCGCTCCCACGTCTTCTCCTCCGTTGGCGTCCTCATCTATGTCTTCGACATCGAGTCCCGCGACTTCGACCGCGACCTGCTAACCTACCGCTCCATCATCACCGCCCTCTCCCAATACTCCCCTCAATCCTCTGTCTACGTCCTCATCCACAAAATGGATCTCGTGCCCGTCAACAACCGCGAGCAAGCTTACAACGACCGGATCGCACAGATCAAAGGCAAGAGTGGGGAATTCGATATCATGGCTTTTGCGACTAGTATCTGGGATCAGAGTCTGTATAAGGCGTGGGCGGAGATTATACATGATTTGATTCCGAATTTGTCGGAGATTATGAGGCATCTTGCTACGCTGGGGAATCTGATTGATGCGGAGGAGATACTGCTCTTTGAGCGCTCGTCTTTCCTCGTTGTTAGCTCTTGGTGCTCGACTATTGGGGCGCAGAATACGACGACAGATCGCTTTGAGCGGTTGAGTAATATCATTAAGAACTTTAAGCAGTCCACGTCACGATACACAGGTACGCCCAAGTCGGCGGAGCAGTTCTTGCTGCTGGAGTTGAGGCTGGGGAGGTTTGTGATGTTTGTGGTCAAGTTTACGACGAATACTTATTTGGCTGTTGTGCTGCCTGTGGGGGAGGAGAGGTGTAATGCTGCGTTAGAGAATGTGTTGCTTGCGAGGAAGGAGTTTGAGGGATTGGATAGCCCGGTTGGGAGGGGGATTGACAGAGGGGTTAGTGGTACGGAATGAGTGCTGAAGAACTGATATGGGAGCAAGAGCACAAAATGGTGGCGCAGCCTGCCAGAGCGAAGCAATAACGTCGAAATTTTATGACAATATCTTTTTCGGAGATAATCACACTTCCAAGTTATTGCGGTGTCGCGGCATATTGAGTTATACCGTCTCCAGTCTGGACCCTGGACCTCGAGAAACATGGCGTTCCGGACACGCTGACAATTGATTGGTGAGCTGGAGCTGTCAAAGAATGAGTTAGCCGTCATGCGGTGGTTCGTTGTCGCCTAGTGAGGGCGGTTTTGATCCTTTAAGAGTGGTCGCAGACATGCTTACTACCATGTTGCTATGCCACGATATTATTCTCACCGTTGCATTCCAGACAATGTATTTGCGAAGCACCAAGTGAGGCTGAATTGGTTATTAGGGGGCGCTTTAGATGGATATTTGGAGCTCTCGTCGATATGATGGACGTTGTCCTGAGGCGAAGTAGCGTACTTGAGCGTCAAAGAGCGTTTTATGCCCTGTGCCATACGAACAAGGGATCCTCAGGCTGAGTATGATAAAGACAGACTGCTGCAGTCAGTGCTTACATATAAACTATCATGACGACGTCCTGTACTTTCGGGTTCGAAGATATCTATGTGTTATCCTATTTTGAGTGATGCCATGGGCAGACCAACAATTTGAGACATCATGGGAAGTCTCTATAAGAGCTTCAAGCTGACTACATTGCAAAGATTTGCTTTGCAGCTTGTTTTCTGTGTCTGTAACCCTCTGATCCTACTCACTGGAAGGATTGATCTTTCGGACAAACGAGTAATTGGGGTCCTCGTCAGAGCTTCATCATAATATCGAGAGGAAGCACCGGTTAGTAACCATGCTCTTGAGATGAAGTGTAGAGGTGGCATGAATCCCCGGGCTTTACTCGACATCAAATCAAATACCAGCTACCTACTTACAACAACACTATCCAACCCGCTACCCAGAATAAACACGCCTCAAAAGCCCTCAATTTACTTGAAATAATCATGTTATCATCAATCCCCAGGACTCTAGCTATCAGTAAGCTCGCCCTCACAGCGACGGCCATGCCCTACCCTTCCGACACCGACCTCTCCTCCCCAAAAGCGCGCCAACGCCAAGTACGACATGGAGGCCTACCTTGCTAACAACATCACCACGGCCACAGGCTACCACAACCGCTTTGCGCCAATTTCCAAGCGGGGCCAAAGCCCACCGGAGCGTTTGTTCGAGAAAAAATGCATCTCATACTCGTGCAACCAGTTCACGAACCTCCCCGACGGAGTCACAATCTGCTTCGGGCAGCGCGACGCATATACATGGTGGGACGGAGGGCGGTACGTCGATGAGGTCGTCGATATCTTGATCGTGTTGCAAGACCAGGTTGCTAAGGAGGGGTGGCTCAAGAGCTCACATTCTAGGGACTGGGCTGCGGTCTTTCAACTTGGCACAACGGCTTTTCGCAACAGGGATATCCATTTCTTCGACTTGGGCCTCTCAATGGCGGAACGTGGAACCATGCTTTATTATTAGAGCCGCGAAGAGGGCTACTTGAGGATCAACAAAGACGTCTGGCCAGGCGGTGATTGATGGTGTCTGGTGATAGCTGCGTGGTGCAAAGGGATATGATCGCTTCGAGCAGTTAATGGGATTTATAAAGAGCAAAGGTGTGGCATTTCGTAGTTCGGCCTTAGTTGATGGGATTTATGAAGAGAAGAGGTGTGACATTTCGTAGTTTGGTTTGAGTAACGGGCAATTGTTGGTAAGGATGTCATGAATTTTAAGCTTTGACAAACTGAATTACCTTCGAGCTATCGCGGATTGATTCGTGTCTTTAGCATCAAGAGGAATCGCCTCCCATAATCATATCTTCATTCTTGCATGTACTCAAAACGATTCCAGCTCGTGACAAGCATATACAAGTTACGTGGCCGATAGAAGGTACAATAAGTAGACATTTCAATGAAAGAGCATGCCGACCGGTTTGTGGCCAAGCGGATTTCAAAGCTGAAATCGAATTAAAGCTGGCGTTATTGGCCAATAATCGTTTAGCAGCACCATCGTCGCGACGGGCGCGCTTGGCTGGGGCGTCGACCTCGCCGACGATAGCCCTCCGGTTGCTTGGTCTTGCTCCTGCTTGCACTTGATCTTTCAGGGTACTTACGGCTTTCGAGCACAGCACTGCCTTTGATACTGGATTGAAACAACAAGATCGGGTAAGAGACGAGTTCATAAGAACGTGCAACTGCCACTGAGGCCATGCACGCACCAACGCACCTATAACGCTCGCTAAACACAAAAAAGAACGCTGCTGAAACGACGCAATACCTTCCCATCACTACCAACAATGCTGTCATCCGACATCGCGGAGATACGGACAGCAGAAGCCAGATTTCTCACTTCTATTCACCATCGGCGCAGCCCTCGCCAATCTCTATCTTGCACCACCATTCATTTCCACATCCCCATCCGCATCCTCATCCTCCTCCAAGCCCTCCGCATGCCCAAGATGATGCGCAACCTCCTTCATCTCATAATGCCTCTTCCTCATCTCCTCAAACCTCTTATGCTTCTCCTTCTCCTCCTCACTCATCCCCACATTCGCTGGCTGCGCATCCTTAACATGCACCGCCTTACCACTATGGCTCCTTTCCACCTTTAGCAGCGCCTCTTCCGGCTCTCCAAGCTCCAGACCTGGAATATCATCGTCCCTCGCCATGCGATGGACCCTCGATGGGTGCTCAGAGGCATCCAGCTCGTCGACTACAATGTCGTTTGCGTCGAGCGCTCTCATCTCCTCCACATCATCATCCGGATCATAACGTGGCGCATAAGGCGTCTTCGGCTCATCAATCTTCATCGTTGAGTTCTTCTCCTGCTCCGTGAGGTACAGGTTCGCCTCATCCCACTTCAAGCGCATCTCAATCTCATTCGGGGCGTTCTGGGCGTCGTGGCCAGAGGCTGAGGACTGGCGACGAGAGCCGCCTGGACGGCCGGAGGCGGAGGACGAGGCGCGGCGGCGCCCCGCGTTGATGGCGGTGTTATGGAGGGTGATGTCTTTTTCGGATGGGGTGGTGTCGAGGGCTGGGCGGGCTGGGGAGAGGGCAGGTGGTGGGGAGAAGGGGATGGTAGCGGTCGATGTTGGGGAGCGGTGGATATGATAGGAGTTCTTGAGTATTCCTAGTAAAGTTGTTAGTGTTATTATGGTGAAAGTAGAGGTGAGCACCTACCCTTTGGACGCTTTGGCTGTTGTGGTGGAGAGTGGTGTGCCACTGGCTTTGAGTTGTCTTGGTCAGACATGGTGGTAGCTACCTTGTGGCTTATATGGTGTGGTTGATATCTAAGATGAAGCTCTTCTGGTGACGAAGCGTTACTTGTGTGATGCTTTGATAGCTTTGACTATCAACAGGCATATAGTGCTTGCCTCGCTAAGAAGTTGTAATGAGCAAGGTTGTTGTTGTGGTTTGTTGGTTGTTGTAGGAAGGTCCGGCTGTAGCCTCGTCCGGAGCTTTCCACTACTTTCTCGGCTCGAAGATCTCCTGATAATGCGCTGACTCAGGATATCAAAGTAACTGCGCGAATTATTTTGACTTCAAGGTGAACTCGTTTTTCTGTAACCAGAAATGTTGAGTGTGATTACTTGAAATATCAATCAAATGTCTAGAAAATCCACGAATCATGTCGGCACGAGACAGGGAGGGGGTGTTGTGATAGTGTGATGGCGGAGTGAAGGGCAGCTGAGTAAACACGGACGTCATGGTTGCAGGGGGGAACACAACCTGGGATTCTTGACATGAAGGAGATCACGACATGTCAACCGCGTTATGTGCTGCAAAGTTAATATAGATTTGAGGCGTCTTTCTGCACTTTGAGGCTCTGATAAATTTTGGGACAACTTCAGAAATTGATTTCCATCAAGCGCTTTGGCAGTTTGGTGTGACGAAGAGCTTAGCACGAAGCTGATGCTCGTTGCGCATATTCACAGACTAAGGGACACCTTATGTCACAATGTGGTGACCAGTTTCCTTGAGATGTGTTGAAATGTATCAAAATTCTCAAACTTCTCTTTCAAATTCAGATGGCTAGCCGATCACTGATCCTGGTTGCGGTAGCAGATGGTGTTTGATGGCAGTAATGAACACTAATGCACGCTGGTGATAGTCATAACTTGCGTTTCGGTCGAGACAGTGGCCGCAATCGCTTTGCTGCTCGTTTGGGCACCTTGATGGACACATGTAAAACGAAAATCAAAGTGTTTAACCCGAATTTGTTGAGGCGATTGGTCACGCCCACCCTGACCATAAAAATCTGGCGCCGACTCCAAGTCCGCTACCACAGGGCCATCATGTTTTCTTGAATGCAACAAGGAATAGTTATACAGTATTTGTTAATTTTCTTTCCCTCTATCAACCTTGCATATAATTACACCTCGCCCAATGCAGATACCTAATATGATACAAAATGTTTATCTTACTTTGGAAGACTCTAATGCTTACCCTGCTGTCTCGCACGTCTGGCAGCACGTTTCTCTCTCTCCAAACGTGCCAGTCTCTGCCTCTCCTCCTTAGCACGCTTAATCTCATACTCCTCGGCCTGCTTAGTCTGAGCCTTAGTGCGCTTTCCATCCTTGCGCTCTTGGCCAGTATACTCCTTCATCTCCTTCACACTGCTCTGGGCGCTCTTCTTGAGATCATCAACCTTGGCACGGAATCCGTCCAGGACACCCTCAGCTTTTGGCGCCTCGTACTTCGCCTTCATCTGCTCAACAGTCAAGATATCCTCACGGAACTTGCTGACCTCGACTGGCTTGGCGAAAGGATCAACTGGCGTCGGGAGCGCAGACATGCCAAACTTCTCTCTGAAAGCCGCGTTGCGGAACAAGGTAGCCTGACCAGCGGACAAGAGACCAGAGAGGAAGAAGGAGAACTGCAGACCGGCTGGAAGCCAGTAAGTGAAGACCAAAGTCAACAATGGCATACCGATAGCAAAGAGCTTCATGGTAGTGGCAGACATGGTAGAAACACCAGTCTCACCACCACGTCTGAGGACCAAGTGCAGGACACCAGCAGTGGCGATTGGAAGTGTGAAATATGGATCTGGGAGTGCCAAGTTCTGGAACCAGAGGACACCTCCAGTCTCAAGACCTGGAACTGGCAGCTTGGCCATGGCGCGGAGGAGAACGAAAGTTCCGTATCCAATGAACATCTGCAACATTGGCACGAAAGACTTCCACATCTTGATTCCCGCGCGGCCGTGGATAAGCTGGATCTCGCGACGGACACCCATCATAGCCTGAGTATCCTTTGCTCTGCTCAACTCGGTCATCTTAGCCTGCAACGGCTTGGTGATAGGCGACACCTGGGCAATCTTGGCGGCGTTGTCGGCAGCGTCCATGTATGGTTTGAGGAGGAGGATACGGAAGGCGATGGCGGTGAGACCGATGGATGCCCACCACGGGGTCTGGCAAAGGACGTGGATGTGCTCGAGGAACCACTCTACGCAGGCGGTTGGGCCCCAGCCGAAATCGAGGCCGAGGGACTTTAGGTAACCGATTGTTTCTGGCATGTCGTGGATGTTGCCGAGAATGTCGATGCCATCGAGAGTCGAGGACTCGACAGGCGCAGCAACCTCAACTGGTGCTGGCGCTGCTGGTGCAGGAGCAGCGGCGGCGGCTGGCTCAGTGGCTGGAGTGGTTACGGTCGCGGCTGGTGCTGCGGCTGGCGCGGAGGCTGTGGCTGTCGAGGTGGAGTTGAAGCGCCTCGATGGCAACTGGCTGACAACCGCGCCGACCTTCATCTGTGGTCTACGGGCGTTGCGCGCCAGAGCGCTTCTTGCGACCTGCGACGCATACTGTGCTGTTGAGGAAGAGAACTGTACATTGTCAGTTGATGCTATTGCTGTAGGGTGCCGATTTTCGTACTTGACGGTGTGAAATTTCCTCCAAGCACCGGCGACCGGCGCCAATGGCCCGATTTGACCTGTGAAGGCCGCGAATGGGTATCATCGTTGTGGTTTGGAGATGATGGGACGACAAGGTCTCGGAAATATTTTGGGCACCGCGCTGCATAATTCCGGACGCGCACGGCCTTGCATAAGTCGCGGCTGGACAGCCTTGGCGGGCCACTTTATGCAAACGTCGCTCAAGCTCAAGTCATGGAACGACAGATTTCTAATCCAAAACAGTTAGTACATAGAGCTCATTTTGACCACATTCGAATGCCAGAGTTCTCTTAGTATATGCTAAAATGATGGTATATTGCTATCTTCCCTTGCCCGCCCGCGGCTCCGATCGCCGAACATGTACCATGCCAACCCCATCTTATCTCAATGCGACAACAACGACACCCGCAGTGCCCTCCCTGTACTTGCTATGCGGCCCAGTCTGCTTCTTCTCCATCTTCTCCTATGCGCACTCGTCCTCTTGTGGTGTCGAACACCAGCCGGGGGGAGGTTTTTCATGTGTTATGACGTGGAAGTGACACCCGGAGTGCCGCACAACCTTGTGTTCTTTAACGTCCTCGTCGTCATATCTATTCACTCCAGCGAAGTCAGGCGATCGATCTCTTCCTGTCTCCTCAAGTCCGAAGTGCTCTCGCGAATCTCGATACCTGGACCGACTGCGTGGGCGTTTCTTGATGCTGGGAAGACCTGACAACTGGTTAGTTTCTGTCGCATATCCCAGTTTCCTCCGCCGACTGTCGGTCATCCACAAAGAATATCTGCTCACCTTAGTTCCGCCCCATCCTAATCTGAAAGCTGCTTCGTGTGCGAAGAGCTCGCCAAAGCCGAGCATAAGTCCGTTGACGAATGGGAGAAAGAGGTTGATGGCAGCGCCGCGGAGCAAACTCCAGAAGGTTGGAGGAGAGTAAAGTATCAGAGGCGAGGATTCGGGCGATGATGACTGTGGAAGGGAGATTTCTGAAGGCTGGGACTGGGAGTATTGCTCGCTATCGGTCTGGATAGTAAAGGTCGATTCGCTGAGCGATGAGGGAATTTCTTGGTCGGCCATGTCGTGTGTGTGTTGGGGGGGTGGGGGGGGGGGGGGGGGGAGGGGA
>RCNJ01000254.1_pt1 | contig 32576 bp, 32 predicted proteins | sample 2041171 | NCBI WGS metagenome assembly RCNJ01 (sample SAMN09708213, study PRJNA481090) | feces metagenome | biome: feces | host: Pygoscelis adeliae | place: Antarctica: Rookery Lake | collected 2010-03-01 | reverse complement strand
CCCCCCCCCCCCCCTCCCTAACGTCCTCCCCTCATCACCAACAGAGGGATCACCAACAGAAGGATCTCCTGCCAAGAATTGCCAAGACCCACCCTGCCACCGCTCGCGCCCTCCGAGTTCTGCTCCACACGTGATCGATTATTTCTTCGCGAGGTGGAACTTTCTCACCGTCTTTACCAACCTCTTTCACCGCTGTGTCACTCTGCCGTCTCCATTTGTCCTTTCCGAACTTTCTGCCCAAGTGATGAGGGAAAGAAGCTTTCCATCAGGCCCACCAACTCCATCCCTCCACTTCATGATTCGCAATCCCTCCACATCCCCGTGTCTCCACCACTTCCCCACTGAGGGGTTGAGAGGCCAGAACCACCAATATGACCCGGCACCGCTCACCGCTCACGGCTTCAACAATCTTCTAGAAAACTCATTTAACCTTCTAGCCTCTTTTCGCCCCTCACCAATAAGCTGATCCACTCTAAGAGAAAAGGCCTTCTAGCGTGATTCCATAGGTCTTCTGGAGGGTCGCCTGTTAAGGAAATCTTATCCCTGTTGATGTGACCTCATCAGATTCAGCCCAAGCACACAAACTCTGCAGCATCAAAGAGGATCCAACAAGAGGCGATGACACGGCGATGCGGCACGCCCTCCACTACAGTTCCAATACCATAAGGCTCGAGCTTCAATCTCTCCGAAAGCTCAAAGAGCGGTCTGGAAACCTTCCAAATACCACACAAAGACGGCAGAGAACTCGAGCAAGGGATCAAACTTCATCGAGCGTATGGAACCACCATGGTGCCTCATGGCCTCATAACTGCATGAGGCACTGTCTGATGGGCTCGTATCCTCCACATCAAGAGGAATGTTCTCATTACACTACCTAATTAACTACTGTACCTTGATCGAGATCCAAGCAACTGCCTTCCAAGCTTCCACAAAGCTTCTGGTGGCAGGTAACACAAACATGCCACATGGCTGCCAGGTTTTGCACTCGGGTACCTCACACGGCATATAGTGGCGTCCCACGGTGAACTTGCTGGGTTTATCATTTCTGTCCGTCTTACTCTGTCTGTCCGTCTTACTCTGTCTGTCCTCCTCATCTGCATCATCTCTATTTGCAACTGTATCACCTCGTGTTGAATCTCGCACAGCGCCTTCATTATCCCCTGCCTGAACTCTCTTCCGCGGGCACTGCATGGAATTCAAGAAATGGAACCGCTCCCTCGTCCCAAAACAGGCCCCCAGGCATCACAGTCTCGTTTCCGCCACCTCAACCCTTTGTAAGTCCAAACATCAAAACATCACTAGCTCAATGACGACACGCCACGTGGCATCCTCCATATTACTTTCCAGCTCCTCGTTTGTCTCGTATCCCGTCTTGGAACTGCTCTGCCGTATGCGGCAAGTCCTCATCTTCACCGTTCCAAAGTTTGAACTCAATCTGTACCAGATTCCGAGGTCTATCAAAGCTCCTATTTCACAGATGAAGCTTGTGTGCCGCCCTACGCTCCACTCGTACGTACCACAGATGGCTGTTGATACCAATCTCTCGGCATTTAAAACCTCCAGGTGAGCGAGCCGTCCCGAATCGCCAAGTGCTCTGTTTCAACTACCGGTACGGCTTGAGGCTGCTGCTTCATTCCTATCTTGCAACCTCGGAGGATGAGTTCTCACCTCCCTTCCAAGCTTTGAGCCGCCGAAGGCGCCCATTAAGTTCAGCCCGCTCCTATTTCATGCTGAGCCGCTGCGGACACGCAGGCCGTACCCTCTCCTCACCCTTCCTCAACATCCGTACGCGCTATCTCGCTCTGCCAGAGCTCCACACCCGATCCTTCTCATTCCACGGCCGTCGATCACGTAAGTTTTGCCAGCCGTGCCGAAGTTATCTTCTCGGCCGGGTGCCGTAAACACCCCCGACTGCCGATTCTGGCCTCAATGTCGAGTACTGCAGTGCTCTTGGGACTATCGCACACTTAGCTCCACGCACCCTCCCCCAAAATCGAGTTTCTGATTGTTATCGAGGAGAGCTAGTAGGTAAGGATGAGGCCTAGATGAGCAAAGAAAATTGAACATACAATCGACGAATCGTCGAGTCTCTCGGAATATGGTCCTCTTATGTTTTTTGCCATCACGACATGGCCCATTTCGGTTTCTAGGCTTGATAGTAGGAGTTATACATGTTGGTGGCGGCAAGGTGGTGAGGGAATAAGTTACAAATGTATAAAACGTACCAGTACCTTGAGACAGAGAGGAAAAGCCCAAGCATGCCCAAAATTTTATGCCCCAATTTGGTGTTGTCAATGAGAAGGAGAGGGGGAAACTGGTTGGCGTGTTATACCGCATTACGCTTTGTCCTCGACTTTCCTTCCAAGTGCTGCAGTCAAAATTATAAAGCTCAGAACTTGTCGCTAAGACGTGATGTGACGTAAAGAGCCGCTGAACACGTAGATTCTGTGCTGCCAACACAAATTGTTCTGAGGATGATTGCTCATGTTTGAGCGGCCGGGAGCATACCGGCCTTAGAACCAACGATTCTATGTGAGTTGTTAGTAGTGCGACCAGGTCGACGCACAGCATGAATACGGCGCATGCTTCTGCCAACTAGTTGCTGTAGAGCCTGGTGGTTTTCAACAGTCTATGTGGATTTATCATCGCATCCAAAACATCCCTGCGTCTTGAAATCATACCTAGGATTGGGAATTTGAGTTTGTTGCTTGCATTCCTCTATCTGCTGCTGGATATCTACTTGCACCGCTTTTTATCGCAACTGGCCTGTTGCGCTACGTCTGGCATTATACGTACCGATGTTATGACGCTTGAAACCTCCTACTCAAGCTACTATAAGAGGGCCAATCATGTCATGCTGTGCGTCGTCCAACAAAAAATATTACCTGGGTTCCGCCATATTACTGCGGGATCAAAAAGCATGAGCAGTTGTAGCTTCCTATTTGGCTAGTTGCCCAGAGAGATTAGGTTGGCTCGGCTACTTACACTTCTTCCGTCTCATTGTTTCCACTCGTCGCCGGCGGCCACAGAAATGCAGCAAATAGTGCAAACCGACTAGCTCAAGACCTCAAGTCGTGGTAGTGGATCTACACTTGATCGCCGCTCGGAGTTGAAGAGAGCAAGGGGCGATTTTGGACCCGCGAGGCACTTATGCTGAGGAGCTGAAACCAGTTGCAGTTTCCCAAATTTCGACGACTGCAGGCGTAGCCAATGGAGTAATCCGCTGAGCGCTATTATACACTAGAAGTTGACTGGCATGCGGAAGATTGCTGCCAACCAATCAGTGCTCCCAACCGTCAGTCATGACACATGGAAGACTTTACGTTGGAACTGTCTAATTTCGAGGTTACTAACTTTCGAGCTTCTACTTTCGTAGAAAACTGACAAACTGACTGACGGACTGTGGTCGGACTGTGGTGAAGCGGGGTTAGGCAACCGGATTTGGCAGGACGTCTGTAAGTTGAGATATTGTAGTTTAGCTCACGATGGCTTCGATTAAGCTTGTAAGAGTCCGAATGGACAGCTCCGCTATCTAACCAATTCTTTTGACACTATAGTGCGTCAATGGTGCCCGCTGCAAATCTGTTCCTATCGTCGGAGATAGTCTGTTTGGTTTCAGAAAAGACCCTCTCGCACTCAGCAGACATAGCTGGCGTAGCTAGTACTTCAAGTGCTAAGTCGGCAATCATTGGGAAGAGGCATTTGGGGTCTTTCGACATCTTAACCCAGAATGCTCGGACGCCTCCGACCCAGTGGTTAGCCCTGTACCTATACAAAATATACAGCTCGCTCTCTACTCTCGCCTTCTTCTGGTTTCCAACAGTGTCCCAAACGGATCCCCTGCATCCACGGCAATAATGCCAAGCTGCTTGCCCGTTTTCCGTCTTCTGAGGATAGCATCTGGGACCTTACTAGGCTGTAAGGGAGGCATTCCCACATCTTCCGGCACAGGCTGCTGGTGCTCTACTTCCTTAATAAATTGCTTATACATGCTAGGTTTAAATTTGAGTTGAGAATAGTAGCAGCATATTATTAAGGCGTCTTCTCAACCAGCTTCGGCCAGTCCTCATCAAGCCTCTCTTTCCCTAGCACCGCTGACTGCTTGAAATGTGAATCCTCCTGTGGCAGTGCGTTGAGCGTAGTATCCAGACCCTGCCAAATGTGGTCACAGTAGAAAGGACCTGTCACAAAGCACCGTGTGTGATTGTGAGGCCTTTATCTTTCAGCATTACCCTCGAGTAGCTCAGTAGCAACAACGAACGGGCTCAGCAGCTGCAAGTACCATGTCACCTCGTCCAGCCGTCTGTGACAATCCTTTCTTCCTTGAGCCATTACCCAGTATCACACTCCATAACAGGAGTGATATGAGCACGTTGGAACTTCTCAATAGAGTCCTTAAGCTCTACAGCACGATGCAGTTAAGCGTAGGTCGGATTCCACCTCACTCCTCCATCATTACGGGCATCCGGCTAACAGCTTCAAACACTTCCTCCAAATCGTTCTCTCCCCTCTGAAAACTGAGGAAATACTGGCGCCGCTAGTCGCCACGCAAGATGTACTTACTGTATTGTGGACCATTCCAATAAACCCAAACTTTATCGACAGCTCAAACGCTCTGCTGCGACACTACACCAGAGCTTTTCCTTTGTGAGATCTGTGATTCTAGCTCCTTGCAAGATTGATTTTATTACGAGGTTGATGAGGTTGATGATGTGGTCAGCACAACGTAAGCGCTTCGACTCTGTCACTGTTCTGATGTCTCGCCCAATAGCAGCCATCACCGTATCATTGTCACCAGCGTTATCTGTAACAAAGCAACCTAGCTGAGTGCGGATCTCAAAGCGATCAGCTACACCTAGCATAGCCACAGCTAAATCCCCCCCGTTGTGCCCTCCCAAAATGCGTGGCATTGCTAGTAGCAGAGTACGCTTGATATGAGCTTGATCGATGAGGTGACCAACAACTCCAAGCAGCTGAAACTGCGTTCTTGTGTCCTTGCTTGTAGCTTGTTCAAAGCTCAGGTTTTCGCAGATTACCCGGTCGGGAAAGGCAAAAGAGAAAAATCGCTGTGCTTCAGCACCAAAGTCGCTGTTGGCTGTTGGCTGAGCTTGTGCTTGCGATAGGAGTCGAGCCGCTTCGAAAGGGTTCGTTGGCAGAGTTGTGGTAGTACCATCTTGGTTGATTCCATGAACTCTCCGAAGATGGCTGTAGACTGAGTTGTTTCCTGAAAGAGCATGGAAGCCATCGTGATAGCGCTTCTGCATATGGCCGTCTCGCCAAAGCCAGTAGGGCTGAGTTTGATGGAGCGGCTTCTTAAAGTTCAGAGATGCACCGTATTCCCAGATCATGGAAACCTTTCCTTGGCCTCTGCGATGGCGCTTGGTTTCTGTGTGATAGCCTAAAATGCCCATGCTGCGAAGTGGCTTCTTATAATGGTCCGTAAAAGCATCCCATTTGACCTCAAATTGCAGAACATGGTAGCTGTGTGAATCAGTAGAGGGTTCTCGGGAAATCTCGTCATCTGGCACAGTGTCGACTTGGCTGAGAGCTGGTTGGCTGGAAGGGCATTGTGGCTAGTAACTAGACAGTACGTACTATCTAATGTATACAGTACAGTCTCGAGGATGGATTCAGCCGTCAAAATCCTGCGACGGCACGTCACGGAGATTTGGGTCAACAGTCGATTCATCTCTACCAAAGTTCCAAAGTCATACCACCATCAACTGTTGAAGATTCAAGACTGCTGACGGACTGACTCTCCTAAAATACTCTCCCAAACTGACTGACTACCATAGCCAGCCAACCGTCGATTCCACAGTCATGACTGATTGTTAGGAACGCTGCAACCAATCTGCCATCAGCGGCGTGGCACTGTCATACGATGGTGCCAGCGGTAGAATGCTGCTCGGCGATTTGCCGCGCAAACTTTCAGAAACGCTCAGAAGAGGTTCATCTACGATATCTCTCTTCGACAAACGGGTTGGGGGAAGCTCCGCAGTCCAACGCCAAGGCCCAAGCTCCCAACGACGACCGTAAGTCCTTCGTTGAGCCGAATCATTTATCCGTTCGAGATCAGGCACCAGGCGGTCAGACGAGCTATTTTTACCGCCTACTCGCTGTGTTGCTCCTTATATCAAAGTTGCGCCGCTAAACTTGACGTACGCCTAAGCCTCTAGCTGGAGTTGCTGTGTTTACTCGTCTCTCCCACTCGATAGCTAAACCACAACAAGACAAATTCGGAGTCCATCCTCCGGTATGAGGAAGAGACAGGCTGCTTTGAGTACATTTCCATCTTTCCCACGCTCTTGATTGATCTTGGAGCCCTGGGTATACTACAGTAACCGCCATGGTTACGTGGCGGCGATAGCAGCCAACTCGCCTGCGCTGAGAATAGGTTTCAAGACCAAACGTGAGCAACCAGTTGACATCTCGGTCATATCGCCTGATCATCAACCTTCTCAATAGCCACCGCAATGGATCACCTAAGACGACACCACAGGAGTCAAGTGGGATTCATGTCCTGGTTCATGTTGAATTTTTGTTGTTGCTTACGACGGGATCAGCATGTCAGACGCAGCTCTTTATACCTCTTTAAAGTTGCCTTTCTCCTCTCCTACTGACTTCTTCCAACCGGCCGGTTTGCAGAGGAGAGGTCTAAATCTTCATGCAGACTACTATCTAATGCAGACTACTATCTAATGCAGACTACTATCTAATACAAGCTGCCCGTCCACCTTCGAAAGGAAGCAGACCAAATATTATGAGACATCATCGTTTATGCTTGGAAGACCAAGAAAGATGGCAAACATGTTAGTACCCCTTTCCATGATTTAGGACAGAACAGCAAGAGATGTGCGACGCCGTGTCCCCGCTGTGAATTGAGGGGGTGCTATCATCAATGCGGACCCTGCTAACCCGTTTCCAGCTACACACTTACACCAGACCTTACCCCGACGGCCAGGCAGATCTCCTTGCGGGCTATAATATCAGATCTAGCCCAATGCATGAATAACCAAGGGCAAGAAGCAGAGCATGTCACGGTTTTCAGCCTCTTAACTACTGATACCCATGCTACCTCATCCTTCATGCCCAGACGTATATAGCATCTCGAGCTGGGTGTTGTCCTCCACGGCACGCCTCTGCTCGAGAAGTGCCATTCCCAACTTTCAAAACCAAGATGCTACATCTCAGCCCACAAAGGCATAAGTGAACTGCATCGTGAACAAATTAGTTCCAAAGATCAAACTACATGGCTGAGGAGTTAGGGATGGGGGGAGTACTTCCAGGGTGTCGCCTTGCGACGTGCGCTAACAGCAGAGGAGCTCAACCTGTCGAGGCTCAAACTTCTGCTGGCGATGGCGAGTTTTGTGAATCGCTGCTACTGCCGTTAAAGTATCGTTGATAACTGGGTCACGTTTTAGCGGCATATAGTCAATGTAGATGATAGGATGAGACGGAGGACCCATGGGCTCAGCTTGTCTTTTGCGAGAGACATAGCCCATGCGTTCCTTTTGGATTGATTTTGGTTTTTCGTGAATAGAGCTTCGTGAATAGAGCTGCGTGAATAGAGCTGCGTGAAAATATTTGGACCCTACATAGTGTCCCGGTGTCATGTGTTGTATTACTCATCAAGGGTGGGAATTTCACATCCGCTGGGTCCTAATCTCAAGCAGGAGCATTGAAAACATCGCAGAGCCCCAAGCTCTGTCTAACCTGCCGGCTGCGCCAAGATATATCGTATTGTGTCAAGAATAAGCTAGAGCTACCATACTCGGCCCACACTATCCTTTAGCCACTTATGCAAAGTTATTGTTGTCCCTCATGATCCCATCCTTCAATTCATGCTCGTAACACCCCATAAAGCTATGCGCTGCCTCCATCGTATCCACCAGGTTGGCCGATACAGAGCCTAAACGCCAACCGCTGTTTACCTCGCCATGAGACAAAGTGGATTAACCCCAAATTATATCGATTGCAGAGCTTAGGCCATTGGTGGGCCGGCAGCTGGGACGGTCTCAAGGTCGAGGTAGTTGAGCATCATCTCGCGCTGTCTTCATGTTAGCTTCACATTTCCAACATTATATTTCTGACCCAAGAAAAGGACTAACCCTCTCCCTAGACCACAGCTTTGGGTCGAAGACAATATAGTATCCCCTCTCGACTCCATTGCCAACTAACACCGGCTGCATCAGCTCATCCTTTGTCAACCAGCACTGCAACTTCTTATGATATCTCCAGTTGCGGTTCCTCAACTCATCGGCCGCAATCATCTGTTGCACATCCTGTGGGTTGTTATAGAACATGAACATGAGGGTCTCATCACTAAAGCTGCTCATCTTCTCCTGGACCGGCTGGACATTGTGGACGGCATAGCAATCCGGGATCGTGTGGGGCTGCACGGCTGGACGCGACGGGAGGTCGTCGAACGGGGACCAGATCTGCGTGCTCAGGCGCTCAGTAGAGGAAAGGTCGAAACCGAGGGTGTTGATATCGATGCCGGACATAAGCATGGCCTGGTCTGGGTATGGTCCGTTGAGGAGGCCAAAGAGTCCCTTCAGGCCGTAGCGATCGCGGTCGGACATGCCTGGGAGTGGATCTTGGACGATTGGGCCTTCCTCGTTGGCAATGCCGTTGGCGCCCTCGTGCTCAGGTTTGGAGGCTTGCGCTTGCTCTGTGGATATAGATGCGCCTTGGTTGGCGGATGGGTTTGTCTTGGATGCATCTGTGAAAGCAGAGGAGTCGCCGGCTTGAGCGCGCATGTTGTCAGATAATTCGGATTGTGGCGGACGCCCAAAGCCCTGCGCGATGTTAGAGTTAAATTTCAATTAAACGTGTAGTGGCGCTATTGAAACACGTGGAACAAATATCGCCATTGATGAGGATAGTGTCTGCTTACAATGGCCTCTTTATCGACTCCCGGTGCTGCTGTTGGTACTTGTTCGGGTCTTGAAGATGGGGAACGACCCTGTGCAGTGCTGTCTCGAGAATTTTGGCTTGCAGGTGGTGCTGCCCTGCTTCCTTCATTCACCGCGTTGAGTAGTCCATTCGCTGGCGCTTGTTAGCTCAAGAAGAAGCGCTGAAAGCCGCGCAGCTATTGAGGATTTGGGACTTACCGGCTTGTTGCAAGCGAACGTTGCGATCCTGTCCGATGTCTCCGCCCCCATTCCGTAAGGCTGGAAAGTCATCCCCACCTTCCTGCGGCGGCGAACCTCTTCCAACTGGGTTCTGGCCACCGTAACGGAAACTCGCCTGTGATGATGGTAGTTGCGATGACGAAGAGAAAAGCTCATCTTGCTGCTGTTGTACTTGCTGGCGCGCTTGACTTTGCTGTCCTCCGAGTATGCCCTCTGATCGTCTGCTCGGTTGTCCTAAAGGACGAACGTTTGGCATTGCCCATGTCGATTGCGAGTTGTTGGCTTGGTGAGGAGCATTGCTGGATAGTGAAGGGAAGTCGCTTTTGGATTTGATGTTAGCATTGAATGTTTCTTGCGTATTGTTCTCGAGGGTGCCGAGGGCCTTGCGTTTTGCGCGTTGGCCTCGATTACCCCACATCTTCGTTGAAACAAGTCGTCCCATTGCGCCTTCAGCAGGAGCCTCTTCTTGACGAATGTACTTGTCACCGACTCGTCTGACTACAGGACGAGAAGCGCTGCCCGCAACCCCAGGACCGACCATCGTTGTCCTGTTTAGGAGAGAGAAAGTTCAAGCGCTTGTGTCGAGGAGACCAGAACTTTCTGGCGGGGAACAGTGAAGACAAAAAGATGAAAGGGCGCTCTCACGATAAATCTAAAGATGTTTGTGGCTGAGAACCACCTATGGTTTGTGCGAAGGACATTGCCGCAGACGTGCGCGGCGCAGGCAAGCCAGCACTTCCCATCGGTACTCCGCCGAAAGCCCATGTTGAACTTGTACTTGGCGCTATATAACAATCAATGCCTGCTCTGCTTCACAGGATATCAATGTCTCGTACCCATCTTCCTTGTTTCGAGTCTGGTTGTGGTCGTTCTTTGGGGACCGTGAGTTTGCTGAGTTGGAAAACTGTTTGGGACGCCACGAGGCGGCTGAGGCAGTGCTCCTATTCAATAGAGGATTAGCCGATGCTTCATAAGCGCAAAAAGTCGACTTTTGATTTGAGGTCCATAAGAGGATAATCCCGTCGCCCAATCTCCAGACCTTGAAGAGGGAAGTCCAGAGCCAGCCGGGTTGCAGGTACCGCTCCGTCCGCATAAAGCGCACCATTTGCATCGGCGCTTCGTGTATTGCATCCCGCTACACAATGGGCATTGGAAATGAAACATGATTGAAGAAGAATTAGACACTGTCGTCGCCAGACAGTACAATTCAACGTTGCAGGCAGAACTCGGGCAGAATGAGGACAACACTAGGGCGTACGTGCCTGGTTTGTTCATTTCACTTGACAAAGGAAGTGTAGTTTAAGTAAAGAGGTAGGGAGGCGCACAATTGTAATAGATAGCCGGTTGACTATTTTGTGCTGTCTTGCGAGTTATCTTCCAGGTGAGCCCTCGATGGGACATCATTGCGTGTCTCACCGCCCTCCAAGGCTGGCGGCTATGGCGGTTAGCCACTGAATGCGGTATAGCCCAAAACTTATCGCGATGAAGAAGCCGCGTCTATTGTTTTGGCCCTCAACGATGGAGTCTGTTCATACAAAAAAACACGCTTGACGCGAAGCCCAAAAATCCGAGCTTTGCCCTCGTAATAGGAGAGTTTCGTTATAGTAAGTGAAGGCTTGGCAACTCTTTTTTCCGATTGGGCTTAGAGCTCGACCCAGAAGACCCCTTATTAGCAACTTGAGGGGGGTCGATCCGGGATTTTACTACCTTTAATAACGAGGCCCATAAGATTTCCACAAAATTACTGACGATACCGCGAGCGCTATACCCAATACTACTCAGACCGGGTTTTGAAAAGTTGTTGGGTAAACCCAAGTTTTCGCTCTATCGAGAGACGATATAAGCGGGTTCTACTGTACCGGTAACCTCAAAGAAAAATAATGAATGGATTGACCCATCACACATCGATACATCTTGCAACACCAACACTGTGGTTCGTTTAATTCTTTATAGGCGCTCCGAGTTGACTGAGTATCTATTCTAAAGGCTCATGAAAGAGCTGTAGCTCTGATCTAACTTTAAATCGGCAATATCACGACCGATGATGACAATTTTCGTCTCGGAAGTGCTGTGCTCAGCATCACCATTCTCCTCGGGGGAGTCCTTGATTTCAAAGACATCTCTCACACCTTGGATAACCTTCACGCTGCCATCTGTGAGTGGAAGACGAGCCTTAAGGCGGTGGATCTCAAATTTACGCTCCTCAGTCGCACTTTCACCGTTCTCCTCCCCAGGTACTTTGGAGTCCCATAGAAGGGTGCGTAACCACTGATCCAGCTGTGTCAACAGTTCAGGCTTAATCGATGGGCCTTTGATAGTTACTGTGGAGATTCTCTGTTCATCGTCAGCAATGCTCACTGAAAGACGAAGCTCAACTTACTGGGTCTAAGTGGCTGTGTCCTTTATCCTCCAACTCTCCAACTCCCTCGTATGCATGGAGATCGAGGAGAAATCCTTCCAAGTTTGGTACTTGACCTTGCTGGGTGACATGGATCTTAGCAAGACCGTTGATGGCTTGCACTCTCTCCTTGACTTTTTGGAGCTCTTCCTCGTCCACGAGATCTGCTTTGTTGATGACAAGCACATCGGCATGAGAAATCTGGAGATGTGCAGTGGTGAGTACTGGACCATGGTCGTGGTGATCCTCATGGTCAACTGTCTCTGGGGCCGGTTCATCTAAGCTCCTCAGAATGTTCTTTGCATCAACCAGAGTAACAATGCCATCGAGGTAAATGCTGCTTCCGAGCTCATCATCTATCCAGAACAAAGGCGCAATGTTTCCTGGATCTGCAAGACCAGTCGTCTCAAGAAGGATGTAGTCGAAGGCTCCCTTCTTCTTCATCAAGTTCTCAATGGCGGTCACGCCGAGGTCCCTGGATAATGTCAGTGAAGTGCACTATATGGAGAAGGAGTGCTCACTTGACCGAACAGCACATACAGCCATTGGCAACTTCCAACCACTCCTCAGCTTGGCCACCGTCTTGGCTAACAGTCAAAGATTTTTCCATGTCGACAGCTATCAACGTGTTAGGTAAATAATAATAAAAGATTGAGTTTAGGACTCCCCACAATCACCAAATTCTGAAGCAACATGTTAGCATGATCGCCCTCAAATCCTTCGTTTATGCTGACGTTACCATTCAAAATTACAGCGATTTTCTTGCCATGTTGTTCTGTCAAGATGTAGTTCATTAAGGTAGTTTTGCCAGCTCCAAGGTATCCTAGATTTCATGAGCTTCAAATCACAAAAAAATAAAAATTACATTCAATTACCAGTAACTAAGGTGATTGGGACCTTGGTGTTGTCCTCAATAATCTCGGCAGTAGGCACCACAACTGTCTCATTTGCCGTATCAATGAGTTCAGGCGGACCATCTTCGTCGTTAAAATCCATGATCGAAATATGATTTCAAAGTAAAATGTGTTCAGCTGAAAAATTGTGATCTCTTTCCAGGTTATACATAGAAGAGGGGGGAGGGTCGGAAAATGAAATCACGTGAACGTACCATGAGACGTCACCGCTCGATCTTTCTGCCGCAAGGCTGGCGGTTAAAGTGGTTCGTGGGATAAACGCGACTTTCGCGCGGTAGCAACGTCTGGCTGTTGGCAGCAGTGTAAACAAACCACGAATAAATCGGCGCATTTTCCAATTTGAACCCTCACCATATCCACTCTCTCAATTCTCCATTTCCAAGCCGACTCTCGCTATGGCTGGACCTCCACCCCCAAGCTCTCCACGACTCCCAAGCCCTCCTCCGGCACCAGAGAACCAGATGTGGCCCAAGTCTTCAGGAGCTCCTGAGGGAGGAAGCTCCTATGAGAATATTATCGAGAAGAGCATCCTTGAGGCGAACTCAGCCAGACGCATACACCCAGGGACAAAAGCAGCAGAGATGGCAGCAGGACCACCGGTTGTGCCCCTAGGCCAGGTAAGAGCCAAACACCTTGGTGGATACCGGTCTTGAACTGACGTGCCTTAGCTCGATTCTCCATTTCAGCTCCAAGAACACTTGAAGGCCCTCCACTATCGCCATACAAGGCCATCAGTGTCCCACCAAATGCCAATCAACCGCGAGTCAGCTACCGCCATTGCAGCAGCTCCTGAGGGCATCGATCGTGACCTCTGGCTCTACGAGCTCTGCCGTTTTCTGATCAACAAATGCAACGATCTGATCGTCGGATTCCTATTTGACACACCACCTTGCTCTGCGCAAACATGCCCGGAGATGAGAGCTTCAGAGTGGCAGTTCCTCTGCGCTGTCCACGAGCAGCCAAAGTCCTGCTGCGCTATCGACTACTGTTGCCACACCCTGGATTGGGCTACCGCTACTGTTACAAACCCCAAGATATTCCCAAGCCGTCTAAGCTTCGGCTCGGGAGATATGCACGCTGGCGTTAAGCACTTGACGAACATCTTCAGGAGGCTACACCGCATATTCGCACACGCATGGTTCCAGCACAGAGAGGTGTTCTGGCGCATCGAGGGAGAGACTGGATTGTACGTGTTGTTCAAGACAGTGTGCGACACCTACGACCTGCTCCCAGCAGAGAACTATAAGCTGCCACCAGAAGCCGAAGGTCTAGAATCTGAGCCAGTAGCCAAGCAACAGCAACGCCATATCCTCAAGCCAGATGCTCGCCCAAGCAGCATTTCGGAGTTTCCCTCCATTGAGGACGACTCCCATCAGAATGCTAGCCGTACCAACACTCGTCGCCACATTAGATCTTCGCCATCGACAGGGCATGCTGTCACCACGGTACTCGAGGCTGATGAGGAGGAGTCGAAGAGTATGGCGAATCGGATGAAACAGTTGCAGATTGAGGAGAAGGAGGAAGATGAGGAGGAGCCGACCTTTCCGCATCATCGCCCTTCCACTCCGGATACGGCGGCATCGGACGCAGAGTCCGAGGTTACTGTAATGCATGAAGAGGACAAGGAGGATGAGGCAGAAAACTCGGGAAGCAAGACGACGGAGACGGATTCACAACAGGATACATTCCCAGAGATTATCCCCGCCGACGATAAGCAAGACCAGGAGCCAAAACAAGACTCCGACGTCGAGTCAGAATCTAAACCTGAAGATGCGGAGTCCTCGGGTTCATTTGCCAACGCGGTTAAGGAGGCAACTGCCGACACGGACGAGAAGCCTGCAACAGAGGGAGGTATGGATGAGAAGAAGGACTAGTCCAAGTGATGTGATCCGCTGCTGTAGACGATTGATGATAGATACCCATGGCCGCTCCACTTAAGATAAGGATGACGAGAAATGATAAGTAAAATACATTAGTTAATGCTGATTTACCTACTCCTCCTTATCGCTAGTAGCGAGCGAAACCTGCCTGCTTATGCTATTCGTTATCCTGTTTTGGCGAGCAATTTGTTTAAGCAATTGAATGTCCGTTCTTCAAAACACCGCGACAATGTGCTTCACCTCTATCCCTTGACCTACACACTGGGCCATCTCTGTAGGCTTTGGGGCAGCACATTTGCCAATCGAACACGATGTCGTCTCAAAACAACAATGAAAATGCTGTGATGGACCTTGATGGGTTAGAGAAGCTCCTGGTTAGCGGAGAACACTTCATCAAGAGCTTGAGTGGAACAGATATGAGGAGAGCGAACGTGAAAGGAAGCTTGAAACAGCGAGCTGAACAAAGGGCGAGAGCAAAGTGAGCGAGTTTATTGAGGGGAAGGTTTGAGGGGGGAGGTTTCCGCGTCTGGCTTGAGAGACATGGTTGGCACCCTCTAGATGAGGACGCTTCCTGCAACAGACTACATACCAAGGATGACGAGAGCTATGGGAGCGGCTAAGAGAGTACGTCCACGAATGTCCGACTGTTTAAGCATTTGAGGCTTGTTTGTCTTTTGCTTAGAGCAGACCACCGTTTGTTACACCTAATGGGCGTTTTTATTTATAAAAACTCGCTGAATCTGTTTTTTCGGGGCATAAATCATGCTACAATCTAAGTAGTAGCTATTATACGCGAATAAATCACATGCGTACTCAAGGGGGGGGGAATCATCTAAAAAGCAAAAAAATCATGCGCCAGGAACGATTACATTGAGGTTGTTTCGGTGTCTTTGTCCGTTGTTTCCAATCTAGCGCACGTTGAGCTGGCACATGATCCGGCGTAAAGCACCCTGCTTTGGCGCGACGTCAGCGCGTCACCCAACGTCCCTTGACCAACCAGTTAAAAAAGGGAAATCAATTCCCTGCCACAACACTCCTCCTTTGGATTTTTACTTCATAATATACGCGTCCATGTTTTAACGAATCGCAAAACTACAGAAACGATGCCTCCCAAAGGCCGAAAGCGCAAAGTCAGCACTGTAAACGACTCAGAAACCAACGACGAGAACGCCACCGCAACCCTTGAAGACGAAGCACCATCAACCACCACACTCCCCACGAAGACTATCGATTGCAATCCCCCTGCGAAACGAAAACCACGAGCGAAGTCGAAAACACCAGCTCTGAGCCGCGCATCCTCCACAACTTCCGTGTCCTCAACCACCTCGTTGACACCCGTTGAATGTGATATCCCTTGGCCGACGTCCCTCGTCGAACTGGAGAAGACACATAGAGCTCTGAACCTTGTGTTCACCTTCTGCTGTACGAGGAAACATCTTGCGACTACGTTTGAGACTATACAGAGTACGGTTGAGTCGCAGACGAAGCGGAAACTGTCTGTGGAGGACGTGGCTAAGATTGTTGCTTTAAGGAATGGTGGGATACGATTCCAATATGTCGACGAAGCATCATTGCAGGTCGATGTGAGGGGTGTGGAGGATCAGGATAACTTTCGTGGTGATAGAGCTAGATCTTTTCAATCTGCTATTGAGGAGCAGGCTGGTTATGGAGAGCGCCCTAAGGAGTCTGGGACAGAGGTGTTGTTTTTTGAATTTATAGATGGAGATCTGAAGAGGGAAGTGATCAGGAAGCGCGAGGCAGCGAAACCGAATAGGAAACCGAAGGATGAGGATCTGAAGATGCCGATTTATTCGCAGATGCAGATGATGGGGTTGATTGAGAAGAGGAATACGAAGTTTAAGAACGCTGTTAATAGCTTCCTGAATAGGTGCCAAGAGGAGGGTGTGGATCCAGAAATGAAGCTGGAAAAAGAGGCGAAGGCTTGTATTCCGCATCCGACTGTTGTAGAGGAGAAGGACAATATCAGTACACTGCCAAAAAGCATACCCAAGGAGAGGAAGGCAATATCCGAGATTATCAAAGAGATCGAAGCCTCAGAATGGTACACTCAACAAATTGTGCCGGACGGCCACAGAGTGTTCGATTCCCAAGAGGCCGTCTACGGCGACCTGAACTTCCAACTATCACAAGACCTCGTAAACGCGCTCTACAACACCAAGAACATCACTCAGTTATACGCCCACCAATCAGAAGCAATAAACAACCTCCACGCCGGCCACAACGTAGTCGTCGCTACCTCAACCAGTTCAGGAAAGTCCCTAATCTACCAGCTCCCAGTCTTGCACGAGCTAGAGAAGGACCCGAATACCAGAGCAATGTACATCTTCCCAACCAAAGCCCTCGCCCAAGATCAGCGAAGGAGTCTGAAGGAGATGATGAAGTTCATGACTGGGTTGGAGGAGACAATCGTAGAGACTTTCGATGGGGACACAGCATTCACAGACCGTAACATCATTCGAGATGAGGGACGAATCATCTTTACTAATCCCGACATGCTGCATATTACCATCCTACCACAAGAGGAGAAGTGGCGCACGTTTCTGAAGAATCTGAAATTCGTGGTTGTGGATGAGATACATGTGTACAACGGCCTCTTCGGCAGCCACGTGGCTTTCATCATGCGGAGATTGAGAAGGATATGTGCTGCGTTGGGGAATAATGCTGTACAGTTTATTTCCTGCTCTGCTACCGTAGCGAATCCTAGGGAGCATTTCAAGACTATTTTCGGGGTTGAGGATGTCAAGCTCAGTGACTTCGATGGCTCACCGTCAGGGAGGAAGGAGTTCTTATGTTGGAATACTCCATTCAAAGACCCTGCCGATCCGTCGTCAGGGAGAGGCGATACTATGGCGGAGGGTGCACGGCTATTGTGTGCACTGATATTGCGCGGCGTTCGAGTCATCGCTTTCTGCCGCGTCCGCAAAAGTTGCGAAGCGCTCGTCGGCGCCGTAAAAACCCATCTCGAGGAGCTTGGTCGCGGAGAAGTCGTAAACAGAGTGCAAGGCTACCGCGGCGGGTACACACCCCAAGACCGCCGGCGTATAGAAGCAGAGATGTTCCAAGGCAAACTAATGGGTATCATTGCCACAACGGCCCTTGAACTGGGCGTCGATATCGGCTCTCTCGACGCTGTGATCACTGTCAGCTTCCCATACTCAATAGCCAACCTTAGACAACAGAGTGGCAGAGCTGGGAGGAGGAATAAGGATAGTTTGAGTGTGTTGATCGGAGATTGTTTTCCGACGGATCAGCATTACATGCAGAACCCTTCCGAAATCTTCACCAAACCAAACTGCTCACTGCAAGTCGACCTCGAGAACCTCCTCGTGCTAGAGGGACATATCCAATGCGCTGCGCACGAACTCCCCATCCTTCCTTCCCAAGACGAGAAGTATTTCGGCGCCCAACTCAAACAGATATGCGCCTCGCGCCTCGACAAAGACGGAGAGTACTACCACACATCCACCAAGTACCTCCCTACCCCTTCACACTCCGTAGCAATCAGAGACACAGAAGACGAACATTTTGCCATCATAAACACCACCGCCGGTGCCAACACCGTGTTAGAAGAGTTAGAGGCCAGTAGAGCATTCTTCACCATATACGACGGCGCCATCTTCTTGCATCAGGGGAATACCTACCTCGTTAAGGAATTCCTGCCCGACCGCAAGATGGCCAGGGTCGAGCGCGTAAACGTAGACTGGACGACACAGCAGCGGGATTTCACGGACGTCGATCCCGTTGAAACTGAGTCCATCCGTCGCCTGCCCGGGAGTTTGAGCAGAGCTTACTACGGCCGTATAAAAATCGTCGCTACTGTGTTTGGGTATTTTAAATTCTCGAAGAAACGGCAAATCCTCGACGCTGTCGAAGTCGATAACCCGCCCATCGTCCGCTGGTCTAAGGGCATGTGGCTCGATGTGCCCAAATTCGCGCTGGATATCCTCGTCGAGCATAGACTGTCGGTGGCTGGGGCAATACATGCGGCTGAACACGCGGTCCTGAGTCTGTTGCCGACGTATGTGGTGAGTATGCCGGGCGATGTTAGGACGGAGTGTAAGGTGCCGCAGAAGGAGTATGCGACGAAGCAGACGAGTAGGAAGAGGCCGGCGAGACTAACGTTTTATGATGCGAAGGGCGGCGCCTCGGGAAGTGGGATTAGTACGAAGGCTTTTGAGTATGTTGACTTGCTGTTGAATCAAGCACTAGAACGCATCGACAGTTGCGGCTGTCATGAAGGGTGTACCGAGTGCGTACGCAGCGAGCTGTGTAAGCACGGCAGCGAGGTCATTGATAAGACGGGTGCGGGCGTGGTTATCAAGGCGTTGCTAGGTAAGGCGATAGATATCGATGCTCTGCCATGGGGACCCGAAGAGAGCGTTGGCATTGAGACCGTCGTGCTGGCTGATCCGGTATTGCCTCGAGGAAGGACGGTGCAGGAGGTAGCTATCAAGAGAGAGCTACGTGGTGGTGGGATTCATGAGGCTGCCACATCAGATGAAGGCGTGATAGTGAAGAGTGAACCGGTAGAGCAGACGTAGACAGAATAGAAACCCTGTAGTAGTCCATTAAATACAACAGATTCGCGCAGTAACAACACCCTGCCCTTTCGAGACTATACTTCTTTCCGTGGAATCGTAGCACGCTAGTAGCATCCCCACTAGCGTGATTATAGCGTGCTAGCGCGATCTAGGTATCGTGAGCTTCGGCTCACCTTCTCCACCACCATCTTCGAACTGCAACTACCAACCAGTTAGCAAGCTAATAAAAGAAACATTTGAAAACCTTCGATCTTTCCGAACCAACTCAACCAAACGATTAACACAATGTCCCCATTCGAGCTCCTCGTCGGCATAACCGGTTACGCCCTCGCCTTCTTCCTTGGCGTCTTCGTATACACCCACATTTCCACCCTCCTCACCTTCTGCCTTTATATCTTGGCCTTCCTTTTCGTCTTCGTTACGGTTTTCGTTTACTCGGATATCATTTCTGAGTTTGCTTGGAAGGCGTTCTTGAAGACGATCGATCGGCTAAGAGGAAAGCTGGGGATCAGGCGCACTATAAACGCCATTTACCATTCCCTGTGCAGCTGCTTTGCAGCTTGCATGAGTTCCTTCCATCGATTTTATGCTGCTTCACCAATCGTTGAGGTGCAGGAAATCGTCGTTGCCATTCCAACACCGATTCCAGCTGCGGCCATCGAGATTGAGACCTCGACTAACAAAGTCGAGAACACGAAAACGGAGGAAATCGAGACGTCGCGAATGGCCAAACATGCTCAGAATGTATTTGGTTGCTCGTGGCCAGAATTGCAGATCATCGTGCATAAGCGTTGTAAGGAGCGTAAGCTCCTTACTAGGATTGCCGAGCACGAAGCTAGAATCGCTCGTGCGAAGTTGCAGATCTTTGAGTGGCAGCAGAAGGCTGCAGAGAGAGAAGAGGAGTTGAAGGCTATTTCGGCTGGAGGAGTTCATCGCTCGGGGACAGCTTCTCCTTGAGGTAAGCTTCAATCTGTTTTGCAAACAGGCAAGCCCTTACTAAGTGGTTGATAGATTGAAAAGTTTACGATGAGATGATTACGACTTATGAAGAACGAGTGAGCGACAACGGATTGACGATTATGATTACACGACAAGATCAACTGGTTAAACTTGATACATTGAACACAACCTCACGAATGGAGGAACGAATGCTTAACACAGTATTAAGATCCCTACTGTAGGGATTAAACTATAAGGCACAGGTATCCGGCGCGTCCACGATGCGACGGGTTTCTGCGCTGCTTAGCTTAGCTTATGCTTCTTATCGTGCGTAGCAATGTTCGGGAAGCAGGGATGCTGTGGTAGATGTACACGTTTAGGATAGCATTGGATATAATGGATGGGTATCAAAGTCTTTTATTGGTATAAGCTTTCTATGTGACAGCGCCTGACGGCGCCAAACGCCAATCCATGCTAAACTCCGTCTCAGCATCTAAGCTGAGAAAATAAACTCGCTCTCCACATGCGCCATGATTCCAGTAAACATCTCATCCCTTATCGCCGTGACCTGGCCTTTATTGTTCCAACTTCAACCCGCCTAATACTGTGGCCCAGCTTCTCTGGTCCACCCCTTACTCCTCATCGTCTCCTCAATCCCTCTCCACACCTGCTCGACCACCTCCCTATCTCTCCACCTTCCCTCCACCTTCCCAGTCCAATTATCAATCTCCAACTTCATCACCCCGCGTCCCCAGTTCCTAACAGCTTCCGGAACCTGCTCACCACGCCATCCAACATACACACCCAGCGTTCGTCTGAAAAGTTCCGCCGGATCACTCCACTTATAATTCTTAAACTGCCACACCTGCCCGGTCGTAAGCACCGCGACGACTCTGCCCCAATACTCAGGCTTAAAATGCTCTGGGGAATCCACAACAATGAACCTCACAGCCTTGTCACCAAAAATAGATGGTATAACCCTCGTGAGATGGAGAAGGGTAGCGGAGGAGCTGGTTTGAGACAAAGAGGAGTCGGCGGGGAGGTAGACGCCCGTTTCCAGGAAGGATTTGATGTTGGACATGCGGAGAAGAGCAGAGGCGGAGGGGGAGACGAGGATTATGGGGTCGGGCCGGCGGGTTGGCTTGGTTGTTATGGGGAGGGGGCGCGGGACGCTGGATGGTGTTTGGTGGGCGCGAGGGTCTTTGGAGTCGGGGCGGTGCTTGATGAATGTTGCGGCGGATTTTCGGACGTGTGAGAAGTCCTACGGCGAGTTAGTTTTGTCCTACAACCATGATGGAAAGTGTGGTGAAAGCAAAGAGTAACGCACAGTTGGCTTGATACCCCTCAGCACACTGTTCCTGTCTCCAGTCTTGCGCTCGCCGTTGTAGATCTCCTGCAGTCTTGGGTCGATCGTCTTGTTGCGTCCTCCCTGGCTGGCGCTTGGGACACCTTGGGAGGCCGTAGTTTGCGTAGCGCTAGGCGCGCCTGGTGCGCTCGCAAGCGGTTTGATATACTCCACGTCATCCTCAGTCCCGTCCAGCCAAGTAATAAGACCCAATCTCTCCACGAACGCCAACGGGCGAATCCCACCCTCCACACCGGCTGCTTGCAACTCGACATTGAGTGCGGCGGCTGCGGCGTTGTAGGACTGGATTGAGGACTCGCGGTTCATCCAGCCGAAGTAGATAGAGCGCAGATTGAACGGCTTGTCGTTGGAGACAAAGCGAGTGTCGGAGCCGAGAGGCAATGTGATATGTGGGTTGCTGAAATGGAGGTGGGTTGCTTGCGCCAGGCTTAGGTCTGTGGATGCGGTTGACGGGTCCGCGAGGCCCGGGGTGAAAGTGGTGTTTGCGCCAATTGCGCTGCGGAGGAGGTTGAGCGCATCATATTCGGAAGTGGATGCCATGTTTGCGTTGCGGAGGAGTTTGAGCGCATCATGTTCGGAAATGGATGCCATGTTTGCGTTGCGTAGCAAAGATGGTGTTGTTGTGAGGTAGAGTGTAAAGTTGTTGGTTGCTTAGGTGAGGCTGGACGTAGCTCGCGAACTTGGGCCAAGGACGCGACTGTGGTGCAGGGGTGGGTAGCCTCGGGCACGTGATGTGATTGGAGTTGGGAGACACTAATGTTCCGGGCCGTGATTTGACGGACCGTGTTCGCGCTAATTTGTGACAACAACGCCTAAAATGCTAGCGTCGGAGCTAACCGCTGTCTCTCAACTCAATGTCAACTTGTCTCCACGAAGTACTTGGAGTTACAGGTCTAGCGGTGAAGGTACACTGCGGGTACATCTCAACCACTAGGTTAGTACTCCAAGGTCGCTCAAAGGCACCATCATTGAGCCTAAGACGACAAACTATGCCGTTACGATCTACAGTATCAAAATAGCTCTCCACGATCATGAGGTCTCGACCTCAATGGCTAAAATGGCCAGAACGCCCGGTCGTCACCGCGCAGCTGTCTATGCTTGTCTACCCTTGTTTCAACGTTCCTCGCGTTGCACCCTGAAAGCTTGTTTTAGCTGCCGTTCCTCAAATTTCCCAATGGGTGCCAGCGCATTGAGCCTCCACCGCAGGATTTCTACTCGCGACGTGAGGGTCTTAAAGAATTAGATATCGTAGGTATCCTTGCAACTCTTCACTTCATTGTTTTATGTCAGTATCAAATGAGCAATTAATGCCCTTTAAATAGTTCTCTTTGTTCTCAGGTACAGGAGCATTGTGGACTTACCTCCTCACCTCTCGGCCCTAATTTCCCTGGTAATTGCGACCTCCTCGAAGAAATCGCAACAAGCCTCACAACGACGACGACACCAGATCCTCCCCTCGTCTCTCTCAGCAGCAATCACTTACCTCAGCATCACCATCTCGGAGCCTACCGACGGCACGAGGGAGGAGCTCACCCGACCCAGCTAAGATATAAACCCTGTCTCGCCCAACATGGCTCTCTTCCACAAAGTCACCACCCGAGACGCCTCCAACCACCTCGGCGGAAACCGCGTCCCATCAGATATCGAGATGGCGCCTCAAATCCCAATAGCCAGCGGCCACATCGTCGACCCCCCCACTCAATTATCCCACCCATCCGCCGCACCGACTTCCATTTCTACCCGTCACCGGTTCTTCGATCAGTACATCCACCACCGCAACGAAGCTGGTCTTGTCGTGACGCCAGGAATCAACCCAGATGGTGAAAGTGGGAGGTCTGGGATCCATCATTCGCATTTCTTTAGGATATGTTTCAAGTCTTCGTGTCGTACCTCGCTGCTGTTGAACCTGCTTTGGCCAGTTGTACCGGCCGCGTTAGCTGTCCGTTATGCTCGGCCGGAGTTGAAGCTTCTGATTTTCATCCTCTCCTACATCGCCATGGTACCTAGCGCCAATTTGGTCGGGTTTGCCGGACAGGAGTTTAGCAGGAAGTTGCCGAGGGTGTTTGGTGTGCTGGTTGAGACGACGTTTGGGAGTGTGGTTGAGATTGTGCTGTTCATCGTATTGCTCACTCAAGGCGAATGTTTGGTTATTCAAGCGGCTATATTAGGCTCCATAATGGCCACGATGTTGCTTTGCCTGGGACTTTGTTTTTTTGTGGGTGGGATGAGGCATGAGGAGCAGACGTTTGATGCTGCGGTTAGTGAGGTTGGGAGTGGGTTGTTGCTGATTGCGTAAGTCTCACTCCTCTCTCCGCCCCCGCACCTATGTCATGATTGAAAGAAAAAGAACTAACTCCGCCCCAGCGGCCTCGGTCTCATAGTCCCCACCGCCTTCTACCAGGCACTCAAGAGCAGCACTATGCCCCAAACTGATCTCGCCGACAGTGTTCTCCAGATCTCCAGAGTCACCGCCATAATCCTCATAATAAGCTACGCCTTCTACGTCTTTTACAACATGCGCACCCACCACACCCTCTACGACGCAATCTTCCTCTCCGACGAACATCAGGACCGCGACCGCATAAAGGATGTCTTCAAGCCCAAACTAACATTCACCGAGTCCCTCTTGGCGCTCGGCATATCCATCGCGCTGGTTACCCTGTTTGCTATTAGCCTGGTGCAGCAGATCCACTACATCGTCGTCGATCACGGAGTTTCAGACCTCTTCATGGGCTTGATCCTCGTGCCCCTGGTAGAGAAGTTCGCAGAACATATAACAGCCATCGACGAGGCGTGGGACGACACGATGAACACCGCCATGGCACATGTTCTCGGTGCTACTATTCAGACCGCGCTGTTCAACGGACCGTTGGCGGTGGTTGTGGGGTGGGGGATTGGGAAGGATTTGAATCTGAACTTCGACCTCTTTCCCATGGTCATGTTGATCTTGTCAATAATCGTCATCGGAAACTTCCTCAGAGATAGGAAGTCGAACTACCTCGAGGGTGCGCTGGCTGTGCTGGCGTATGTTATTATTGCTGTTGCGGCTTTCTATTATCCGAATTTGAATCTTGAGCATGGGAGTAGCGAGGGTGGAGGAGGAGGGGAGCATTGAAGGGGTGGGCAATGGCGAGCGGTGCGTGGATGACTCTTCGTGTTACAAATGATATGGTTTAGCGATTTGCGGCATTTGATTTGATTGCGTTTGATTAATGAATTTAGCAAGCTTTTAGGCAAGCGATATTAGCGACGGCGTAGGAGGCATAGATACCTTACAAGTAGTTCAGAACTGCAAGATCAATGAATGGCATTTAATGCGACCACTGCAGTGCAGTGTTTCTCCGATATCTTGCATTGCGTGGCATCAATTCTCTGCTCCCGAGTTTTCGTCGTTTTGAAACTTACCCTTTTTCTCTTCACTCCGAAATAGTGGCAATGTTCGGTCAATCGTTCTGTAAATATCACTATGGTATGCAGGCATGTATGATTTCCATGCCATTGTATTGCCTGCTATCTGCCCTAACTCCTTCTGTTATCCCTGCTTCCTTGGATGCTTTTGCCTTGTCATAAAGGTTTAACGTCTCTACCCTTCTTGTTGAAAGTTTCTAGTGGATGCTCAGGTCCCCCCAAACGTAACTCCTAAAGATGCTGATAGGGAAAGACGAATGAAACGCCCGTCTGGCCTGCCGCCTGGAAACAATCTGTATGCGCATCACTTCTCGCCATCAATCTTCCGTCATCAACCTCTCCTATTAGTAGAAATCCACTATAGCACGAGTAAGCCCAGCTCGATCGTACTTCTCCGTCATCCACCATTAACCACCCCTTGCTCCTCCTCATCAGTCTTCATTCACCACTACCAGCCACCCTTCAGAGACCAGATTGACGCACCTCCATTGCACCAGTCATCCTCCTCTCTCCCCAACTCAATCGCACCTCGATCGTGGGCCGACTGAAGCATAACCGCACTTCGGAATTGACCGGCCGTAAAGAAATTTACTCGCACGGGTCTCTGAGATAGTCGACACGCACACGGCCAATGAACTTTGGCTCGCGTTCGATGGCCTGCTTGGCAGCCTGGGCCTGAGCATGGAAGCTACCAAACTCCCAAACCATCACACCAATGCGGAGCTTCTTTGGTCCACCACTTTGAGGATCCTCGGCATTTCCGGCACAGGTGTAGGTAGTTACGCGGCTGCTTCCGCTTCCCCCCTGCTCTTCGCTCTCCAGCTCACCAGCATGGCCAGGCTCCGGGTTGGCAGACCAAATAGCGACTTCCTCTGGGTCATCAAGCAGTCCATGAACTCTGGCATCCTCCATGCTCGGAGCCTCAACGGAGACCAAGTTGTACCAGAAGAGCTTATTGAAGTACTCGCTCAACGTTGCCTCATTAACATACCTCTTATGGCCCCTAACAAGCAACACCCTGGACTCCCCCTTATCAGACGCAGACTCAGAATACCTATTACGGTTCCACCTCACCAAGCTCCTGAACCCCCTCACGGCAAACTTTCCCTCGAGCCCAAGACGCATCAAATTCTCAGCCGACTCGCGACGGAAGAATGCGACCTTAGCAGCGCTCGTCGAGTGGCTGGCGGAAGGGTAGTTGATGTGCGTGCTGAAGATCCTCCCACAACCACGAATGGCAGCCAGCAATTCTGCGTAGGTGATGTCTGGTGGCAGGCACTCGACCCAGAGGCAGGTGTTAAGGTTGTCGGGGATGGAGGAGTGGAGCGTGTGAGTTGTTTGGCGGACGCCTCTGTAGGTCAGGCCTTCCAGGCCTCCGCCGAAAGATGGGTGCATGCCTAGAAGGCCCTGGTGGTGGGATAACCCGGAGTGGTGGTGGGACTGGCCGTCGCCGATGGAGGAGGATGTGCTGGCGCGGGAATAATGGGAGAGGGATTGGGAGTGAAGCATGTGGCTGTACGGGCCTGGTCCTGCTACCATCATACCGCCACCACCACCGTATCCACCATATTGACTTCCACCATACTGGTTTCCGTTGAAACTACCGATCCCACCCAATCCCAGCTGGCCAGCAGCACTCGGCGGCCTCACGACACCATTACCACCACTCCCTGGCTCATACGGCTCAATGAACCTCGCGGGGCTGAAAGGACGTAACGTACTGCCGTGGACGAGGGCCTGTGTGCGCTCTTTGAAGATCTCCGAGACTGGGAGGGGCTTACTGCCTGGGGATGTTAGGTTCTCGATGTCTATTGGTCCATCTCCTGCTTGGCCTGAAGTCTGGGATGATGGGTGGTTGCCGCTAGATGTTGAAAAATGGGAGACGTCGGTTGAATCGGAGATGTTCCTGCCTTGCTGAGTCCGCTGGTACTGGTGTGTTGATGGAAGGGGCTGGTTGGACTGTATGTGTGATATGCCTGCCGTAACATCGTTGACGGAGTCATTATGCCCACCGAACTGAGATGAGAATTCAGGTGGCGCCTGGCCATACATCTTCCCGCCGCTTCCTGTGGTGGTGGCACCAGAAACTCTAACCCACTGGTTTGGGCGAGCCCCGTACGAGACGACATTCTGCTCATATGGATTGCCTGGGCCGCCACCTCTCCGCTGCTGGCCTGGAGCCGGGCCCTGACGACCGTAAGCGAGAGTTCCGCCATACTCCACAGGACCTTCGCTCGTCTCATGGCCTATGATCCTTCCTCCCGCAGCATCGGTCATGCCATTACCGCCATAGGCCTGGGCATAACTCTGTGGGTCAACAGCCGCCAAAGCAGCTCGTCGTTCAGCATCTCTGCGATCTTGCTCTTCGATGCTTAGCCCTCCTGGGGCGGCGCGGGAACGATCTGGGTGGGCGAAGTGTGCGAGCGCAGAGTTTGGCTGGGAGCCGTAAGCGGAGTTTGGGTATGCTGGGGCATAGGCAGTGTTGCTTCCGTAGATGTGGTCGTAAATTCCACGAAGCTCCTTGGCAACGCCGTAGCGCAGATCTCTTGATGGCCCATTGCCATATCTGGTACCACCAAAGTCTTGGCTGGTAACGAATTCAGTCTCAGCGCGGAGCCTCTGATGGTCCTCGAGAGTGGTATACTGCTTAAGCCCGAAGACTTTATGGGTACCTGGCGCGGAGATAGAGCCTGGCTGTTGGTTTGATGGGGGCTGCATACCTGGCACATTATACTTTTGGAGACGAGAACCTCTCTCGGCTTCGAACTCAGCTACCGACAATCCTCCTTTGGTAACGTCCGGAGCACTGGTGGTTCCTTTTGGTGCGCCAATTACGCCTAGAGATGGGACGTTGCCGTTTCGGGAGCCCCGGTAGTCACGGCTGCTTAGTGGGGGTTTGGTTGAAGGCAGTTGGCCGAGAGAACCACGGCTGTACGGTCTCTCATCTCCTGAGTCATCGAAATCACCACTTTGGCCCTGACTCTGGGTCTGGTGGACAATAGTCTGCACACCTGGACGTCCTTGCATGCTGCTAATACCGCGTATGTAGTTCTGGATATCCATCTCTGCGCGCTCGCGGGAGAGGGCTGCGTGGTGGGGATCGAGATTTTGGGAGGTGATTAGGGACTCGTTGAGAGTTCGGTAATCGTCGGCTGTGGTCCCATGTTGATTGAGCTGTTGCCTACCATATTGAACTTGCTGATGGGCTTCAAACTGCCGGATGGAAGATGGGCCGGCGACGGAAGAACGTCTCATCTCGTCTTGGTTGCCACCCTGTTGAATGTGAGGAGCATACTGCTTCCCAAACTCCGCGGAAGGAAGTGGCGCACTGGCATTTGGTCCACCACCATCGTACTGTGTAGAGCCTTGAGAAAAATCTGTAGTAGACGCGGGATCAGAGACTGCGCGTTGGTTGGATGAGGCCGTGAACGATGCTGCGCCGCCGCGGAGACCATTCTCTCCAGTTTTATAGTGCCCGTATGGGTGGGTGTATTGCTCGTTAAACTCCCTGTGGACGCCAGGCTCGCAGCGCTTGCCACCCTCCTGGAACTGCTCCGCGAAGTTCTCGATAAAGATCTTGCGGTTGTTGAACTGGTCACAGAGTGTGTATTGTGAGTTGTGGGGGTGGTAAATGCCGTGCTCGTCGAACTCGCCGTATGTATTGCCGCCCACGCGGCCGTAGGAGCCAACTCTGTTGCCACGATTGTTCGTGTTTGCGTTGCCGGCATAGACGGATTGGTGGGAGGAGTTTCCTGGGTATGGGCCTGTACGAGTTAGCTATCAGTCACTTGACAAGGCTCTGAATTCGGAGCCAGGGGGTTAGAGGATAAAGGTAAGTATGATAGGTGAGTAGTGTGGAAATTTAAGTGCACAAGCAAGCTGAGGTGTCGCTTGACGAAACGGCAGGAAAGGGTACTAGTGAGCACTTACTCATTTTCTCCCTTCCCACGATGGCAACGGGGAAACAGTGGATGCAACTCGTACCTTTCTCGAGACACTCATGTTCTTCTCGTCCGAATGTTACCTTATCTCCTCCAATTCCCCCATCGTCCGAGTGGGTGGTGGTGGTGCCGATCCAAGCATCTATATTCGCTTTGCCTTTTCCCTTATCGACGTGGCTGCCGGAGGTACCATTTGTATCGCCCGTCTCGGAGGACTTGCGCTGGGCATAACTTGCGCCGCTGGCGTCACGAGAACTGGAAAATTGGACATCGGTGGTGGAAGTACCACCAAGCTTCTGCTTCACCTCATCCAGCCAATGCTCATCCAACCCTGCTGCCTCTCCCAGTACCAAAGCATTCCTTCTCTGCTTCTCGGCCCCCAGGATATGGCCATCTGGGTACGCTGGCGGACTGCTGTAGAAAGCTAGCCCCTCATCCGTTCTATCATCTCTGGTAATCGCACCTTCACTTCCAGCAAGGCCCAGGCCGGTGCCGACCGCGGTGTTGTGGCGGAGACGGCCTGGGAAGGCGCCGTTGCGACGGGTTGGGGAACCATTCTCTGGGGATAGGGTCGGGGAGTTGTGGAAGGAGGGGTTGAGGGATGGGAGTTGGGACTTGAATCCATCACTGCCCATCGCATCATACTCGCTCCCAAGCGGTGTTGAAAACAGGTCGTTGGACCCCTGTGGGAGGAAGATGCTGGGCGGTGGAAGGGTGTGTGGGGACATTGAGAGATCTGAAGGATCAACTCTTGCTCCGGCAACCTCATCAGTTGCATCACTAAATGGACCAGCCTTAACTTGGAGGTCGAGGCCTGGTGGCGCAGAGTTGGCTGGCTGGGTTGGGAGTTTTACGCCTCCGTCGGTGTTACCGCTAACCATGTGGTTTGGGGATAACTCGGACGGAGTTATAGAGTGGGAACGTGGGCGTGGAGTGTCTTTGTCTGGTGCCTTGGACTTAAGTTTATCACCTGGCCTGGAGATATCCACCTTAACCCCAGAGACGCTTGTCTTTCCTGGATCGTCGGCCTTGGCCTTAAAGCCCGACCCCTTTGCTTTGAGGGCGTCGGCGTATGTGGAAGAGGTGGTTGGCATAGCAGAGGCGGCTGGCATGCTAGTTGGGTGCTCGCTACGCTCGCCCATGATGCCATCCTCTGGAGTGGAGTCAACAAAGGTAGAGGTGTCGGACTCGAGGTGCTCGGTGATCTTGACGCCCTTGTCGGACTTGGAGAGCTTGGCGTACTTGGTGTTTGGCATCCTGAGGCCTGGACGGTAAGATGCTTACGTGTTTTTTTTGTTTCAAAGTGTGTGCAAGTGCAGCTTGTATCTTGGATGTTCGAGGTTTGGGTGCAAAGCGAGAGCTGTTGGCTCCAAAGTATTTGAAGCTTGTAGTTGCAAATTGAATCTTAGATTTATGCTTTCGATGTTCTGGTTGCAAGTTGTATTTGAGTTCCAAGCTGGAGCTCGGGAAGTTGTGGTCTGTTGACTAGGTTTTATTTGTTTCGGTGGTGGACGCGGCGAACAAAGGATGACGCTGCCGAGGACTTCGCGATGTTTCCAGGTGGAACGCGGCGATTGTCTGAATAAGGCAAGGTGCAAGGCTGCCGCTTGGGTAGTTTTTTCGTTTTGCTTCGCGGCTGTTAGCGCGGCTAATTGTGTGAGATGAGGTTGGTATTTGTGCTTACTTTTTGGGGTTGTTTTTGTATGCTTTCATATGTTCTCAATTGTTTTCTGGGACTTTTTATGATCCTAAGTAACGTTTGTTAGTGTTTAACTTTGTTCAATTGTCAAAGGGTGTGTGATGTTGTAAGAGGTATATTTGCTGGTGTATGAGTGGAAGGTAGGTAGTATGTCCGCGATGTGAAGTTAAGTGGACTTACCACAGGTCTTATTCTTGGAATCTCGACTTTCGGATTTTGTGGATACGAGCCAGGCCTTAGTCGAAGCCTAGTTGTTTATTTCTGCCCTGGAGTTATGAAGCTTCGATGTGGTAAGGCTGACGAGGTGAGACGGAGGTTGTCGTTGTGAGCAAAGGTAAGTAGTCAAGACGAGTACTAGAAGCCTAGGATCTAAGACACTACTCGAAATTTGACTCAAGTGAGAATTCGACAAGTTGCCTTGTGTTTGAATGTGAAGACTCGTGGCCTCGGGGCTTTTCTTGTTGTTGCGAGCTATCGTTGTTTCACAAAGGAAGGGCACGACAGATATCAGGGGTAACATGTCACGATTTTTTGTTTACTGCGAAACATAGCAGGTTAGTCGAGGGTTTAATTGGCCAATTCATTCAGTTTTGCAGGTCGCAAGCACAGCCGGACTTCATCAGCGATAAGCAGGTTGGTTTTGTGCGCCACATACAAAATGAGGTACCGCGCTTATTAACCGCGAGCATCACAACAAGCCGGCACGACATAACACTATTCCCGCCGACCTAGAACACGCTGTCACAACAAACAAAGTCGCGACACAATGACTCTCTCGGACTTCCGCGGAATGAGCGTTGCCATAGGCGATATCGAGATCATGGACATTGATACTGGAACCGAACATTCTGGCGACGTTGACATGCACCCACCAAACACGTCACAGAGAGGAACTTTACTCGAGGATATCAAGGTATCGCTTAGTGACTTTGTCATGAAAAATAAAGTAATGGATTCAATTAGGATTGCGGGTAAGTTTATAATATATTGATCCACAAATTGTATTGGAGACGTAACTGTTATGCTTTGCACAGATATTAGCTCTTCCAACCGCAAGAAGCCTATCAATTACTACGAGAATGACGCTAGCAATATGGCCGGCGAAGAAGGTTAGTTTACAGCCTCGTTTCCATCATTCTATCCATTCGGTAACATAAACTAACCTCTCGTGCCTAGATGACAACACCTCCAGTCTCTCTTCCTCCCTCGCCGACATGGCTCTCAACCCATCTCTCCGCGCCCAAGAATCGTCACATCGCATCCGCCGCCAACTCCTCGCCACCATTGGTTTCTACCAAGGTCCAGAGCGCCTCAAAGTCGCCAAAGAGTGGTTATTACACTACTACGACAACCTCTTCATCAAGACCGAGAAAGTCGATAACGAATACATCGCAACACTCAAGTTCTTCGACATCATCCACTACGACAACAACGCCTTCCACGACTTCCTTATCAATACCGAGAGTCCAGATATCAAGAGGACAATCGTCGAATACGCTTTGGCGCTGTTCTCAGAGATTTTGCGGAGCAGGAGCAATAATGGGGTGCATATCGACTATGACGACCTACTCGTTCAATACGAGTCCGCCGCGGAGCTGGTATACCACGACACCGTTTCCGCCCTCGACTTCGTGATGGAGCATAGCGACGAGGCACAGGGGACGCTTGACCGTGGTCCGCAGAATGAGAGTGAGAAGGAAGATTGGCACATTGCAAAACCTGTGCTGGAGTTCTGGGCTGCCGCGGATACGTGGGTTGGAGTGGAGGGGGAGGTGGCGAGGGCTGTTGGGGGGATGCTTAAGGCTGTGCTGGAGAAGGGGGCGGGGTTGGTGGGAACGACGTATGGGTGGCAGAGGAGCTAGGTGGACATCGGGGTCGGGCTAGCGGGCTGAGCGTACGAGCAAGATGACCGAAGTAGGGAGTTCGGCTATATATATATCGTCTTTCGCCGCCTAAGTAGTAGCGTTATTAGAAACAACCTATGAGGTTTTAGAGGTCTTGCAGAGATGACATATTCTATATCGATAGTTAAGCAGTGTTAGGCCCCAGATCGATGATGGAACTAAGGGTTTAAAGTGCTTGACCCCTTTCGTGCGTAGCTATGAGCTGTTGGTGAGGGATCGTAATCACAGATTTTTCCGCCTATCGCTCTGCATAATGCGGGTTTATAGAATGCCTTCGACTTTCCCTAGCGACGCTCGATGGTGATCTTGATCTAGACCAGGACTAATCGGTTTGGGATATGTATATGTGAAGGGAAAGCCGGAAATGGAAGGTCGCAAACAATGTTTGCTGGTACCCTGTCAAGAATTGAGACGATGTCGGGAAGGCGCGG
>RCNJ01000253.1_pt1 | contig 32648 bp, 33 predicted proteins | sample 2041171 | NCBI WGS metagenome assembly RCNJ01 (sample SAMN09708213, study PRJNA481090) | feces metagenome | biome: feces | host: Pygoscelis adeliae | place: Antarctica: Rookery Lake | collected 2010-03-01 | reverse complement strand
TTTGTATCTTCTTGACGATATCTAAATTTAGCATGGCATGAGAATGTTTTTTCTTTTGGTAAGCCATCTACCCAGTTCATTCCAGTAGCGACAAGTGCATCTGAAAAGAGTGCTTCATGATAATAGCCTTGTTCAACATATAAAATATTTTCTTTTACATTTTTACCAACGACAAACCATGGTTCCCCTGGTCCACCAATACCTAATCCATGTCTTTGTCCAAGCGTGTGATACATTAACCCATCATGTTTACCTTTTACTTCACCTGTTAATGTTTCCATTTTTCCAGGCTGAGCTGGTAAATAATCACTTAAAAAGTCTTTAAAATTACGCTCACCAATAAAACAAATTCCCATACTATCTTTTTTAGTTGCGGTTGCCAAATTATGTTTTTTAGCGATTTCTCTTACTTCAGACTTATCAATATCACCTAATGGAAACATTACTTTATCCAACACATCTGACGATAATTGACTTAAAAAATAAGATTGATCTTTATTTTCATCTAAGCCTTTTAATAATTTAGCTTTTCCACTACTTCTGTCAATTTGAGCATAATGACCTGTTGCTACGTAATCTGCTCCAATTTGTAGTGCATAATCTAAAAATGCTTTGAATTTTATTTCTTTATTACACATAATATCTGGGTTAGGTGTTCTCCCTAATTTATATTCGTCTAAAAAGTAAGTAAATACTTTATCCCAATATTCTTTTTCAAAATTAACTGAATAATATGGAATCCCTATTTGATTAGATACTTTCACGACATCTTCATAATCGACTGTCGCCGTACAAAAACCTTCATCATCTGTGTCATCCCAATTTTTCATGAAAACACCTATAACATCATAACCTTGTTCTTTTAGCAATAAAGCCGTTACTGATGAATCGACTCCACCGCTCATTCCAACGACAACTCTTTTATTTTCACTCATATTTATCCCTCACTTTTATATTAATCGTTTAATTACATTAGAAATTTTTAAAGCAGCTTCTTTTACATTCTCTTCCGTATTCATACTGCCAAAACTAAATCTGACTGAACTAAGAATTCTATCACTTCTTTGTCCATACATTGCTGTTAAAACATGTGATGGCTCTACTGAACCTGCAGTACATGCGCTTGCACTTGATGCTGCTACTCCTTCGATATCAAAAATTGTTAACAATGTTTCGATTTTCATTCCTGGAAAGCTTATATTTAAAATTGTAGCGATTGATTGGTCAAGATCACCATTAATTAAATACTTTACTTTCTCAGCTTTTAAAGTATCTAAAAATATTCTTTTGTATGTTTGATATTTTCTATTGTTTTCCACTTTATTAACTTGCGCTATCTCAGCAGCTTTTTTGAAACCAACTGCCCCAACAACATTTTCTGTACCAGGTCTTTTTTTACGTTCTTGCTCCCCACCAAATTGAATAGGTTGTATATTAACATTTTCATCAATATAAAGAAAACCAATTCCTTTAGGGCCATTTAATTTGTGTGCTGTAGTAGTTAATAAATCAATGCCTAATTTTTTTACATCAATATCTAATAAACTATATGCTTGCACAGCATCTGTATGAAAATAGGCTTGATGATCTTTTAAAACTTCACCAATTTCTTGAATTGGTTGAAGAGCACCTGTTTCATTATTTGCAGTCATAATCGATACAAGAATCGTTTGATTTGTTAACGAACGTTTTAAATCGTCTATATTAATCAATCCTGACTCATTTACCGGTAAAAAAGTAACGTGAAACCCACGACTAATTAAAAATTCCATAATATGCAAAATTGCATGGTGTTCTTGTGAAGTTGTTATAATATGATTCCCTTTATATTCATTTTCAAGTGCAGTACCAGAAACAGCTAAGTTATTTGATTCTGTTCCTCCACTAGTCATAACAACTTCATGTTCTTTTGCATTAATTGTCCCAGCAAGATAACTTCGTGCAGAATCCATTAGTTGTCGTGCACTTCTTCCATATTCATGAAGACTAGATGGATTCCCAAAATCCTCAATAAATAATGGATACATTTCATCTAGCACTTCTTGATGAACCGGTGTTGTTGCTGCATGGTCAAGATAAATCATAATATCTTCCTTTCATAAATGTTAAATATAAAACATATAAGAATCTTCTATTTTTTTATAATCTGACTCAATCAGATCTAGTAAGTTTGTTGTGTCTAATACTTCTTTAACTGCCTCTGTTGCGCGTAGCCATAAATTTTGTTGAGCGGGTTCTTCATCTTCAATACCTTCAACAAGAGTAATGGGTCCTTCTAATACGCGAATAACGTCGCCAACCAAAACTTCTTCTGGTCGACTCACTAGTTCATAACCACCATATGCTCCCCTGATACTTTTTACTAAACCTGCATTACGAAGTGGTGTAGCTAATTGCTCTAAATAATGAACTGATAATTCATTTTTATTAGCAATTGCTTTTAAAGACATTGGACCATTCCCAAATTCACGTGCTAATTCGATCATGATCGTTAAACCATATCGACCTTTTGTTGAAATCTTCAAATTCCACACCTCAATTTATATTCATTCTTAAATTAAAAAGTTATATAGTACAATGTTCTTATTATAACATGAACAATCAACTTCTTGCATTTTAATCGATTGAAGCATAACCTAGATAAACAAACTATTTATTAAAGGAAGGTTATTATGAAGCATCAACCACTCGCATATAGAATGAGACCTAAGAACATTGACGAAATTATTGGACAAGAACATTTAGTAGGCGAAGGTAAAGTTATTAGAAGAATGGTTTCTGCAAATAAACTTGCATCGATGATTTTATTTGGTCCACCAGGAACTGGTAAAACATCAATGGCAGAAGCACTCGCAAAAAGTTTAGATCTTCCTTACAGAGAATTAAATGCGGTTATTGATAAAAAGAAAGATATGGAAATTGTTGTTGAAGAAGCTAAAATGGCAGGGAGTATGGTTATAATATTAGATGAAGTACACCGTTTAGATAAAGCTAAACAAGATTTTTTATTACCTCATTTAGAAAGTAATTTACTCACAATGATTGGATGCACAACAAGTAACCCATATCACTCGATTAACCCAGCTATTAGAAGTAGAACGCACTTATTTGAACTTGTGGCACTAGAACCAACGGATGTTTCTATTGCTTTACAACGTGCTCTAGCAGATGTAGATGAGGGCTACGGAGATGAGAATGTCAAGGTCAGTGATGAAGCACTCACGCACTTTTCCGAAAGTGCTAATGGCGATTTAAGAGCAGCTTTAAATGGATTAGAACTAGCAGTGAGCTCTACCCCTGTTGATGAAAATAATGAAAAAGAAATTACGCTTGAAGTTGCAGAGGAATGTATGCAGAAGAAGAGTTTTTCTCATGATAAGGGTGGCGACGCTCATTATGATGTGCTCTCAGCTTTCCAAAAATCAATTCGTGGAAGTGACGTTAACGCATCACTTCATTATTTAGGACGTTTAATTGAAGCGGGAGACCTTGAAAGTATTGCTAGACGTCTTGTGGTTATGGCTTATGAAGACATTGGTATTGCCAGTCCACAAGCTGGACCGCGTGCATTAGCGGCTGTTCAAGCGGCTGAACGACTCGGGTTCCCTGAAGCTAGAATTCCTTTAGCTGTAGCAGTGACGGAACTGGCTCTTTCACCTAAATCTAATAGTGCATATAGCGCCTTAGATTCAGCATTATCAGATATTAGAAAAGGTAATACAGGAGATATCCCTGCTCATTTGAAAGATGCTAATTATTCAGGCGCTAAAAAAATGGGCCGTGGTATTGGCTATAAATTTCCACATAGCTATGAAAATGGCTGGGTAAAACAACAATACTTACCTGATAATATAAAAAGAAAGAAATATTATCAACCTAATGAAAATAGTAAATTTGAACGAGCAATTAAGCAAGTCTATGACAATATTAATAATTCAAAATAAATTAAATTAAGCGACAAACTAATTGATTAGTTTGTCGCTTAATTGATAATCCCAATTTTGCCGTTTCAAGATATTTTTAGCCCGCTTCTAAGCAGGTGGGTGTTTTGTTCTAATTACTAGATTATAGCGAATAAACAACTTCACTTGTTTGAATAAGATAATCTTCTATAACTAGAAACTGCAAACTCCCGTACATTAATGTGTTCGGACAAAATTAATTCATCCACGAACAAATCAGGATTATCTGATTAACTAAATAATAACACATGTAAGCGCTTAATACAAGTATTAAAAAAGAGTTCGTAACTTAATACGAACTCTCAAAAAGATTATTCTTCTTCATTTTGTAAATCTAGTGCTAATTCATCAAGCTGCTTCTGACTTACTACACTTGGTGCTTGTGTAAGTAAATCTGTAGCGTTTGCTGTTTTAGGGAATAAAATCGTATCTCTAATATTAGTTTTACCAGCAAGTAACATAACTAAACGATCTAATCCTAGTGCAACTCCACCATGGGGTGGCGCACCGAATTCTAAAGCTTCAAGTAAGAAACCAAACTGGCTTTCTGCTTGTTCTTCTGTAAACCCAAGTACTTTAAACATTTCATCTTGAAGCTTACGATTATTAATTCTAATCGAACCTCCACCTAATTCAAAACCATTTAGAACGATGTCATAAGCATTTGCTTTTACTGCCTCAGGTTCTGTAGATAACATATCTAAATATTCTTCTTGTGGTGATGTGAATGGATGGTGTGCTGCTGTGTAACGTTTAGCATCTTCATCATATTCAAGTAATGGCCAGTCAACAACCCATAAGAAATTATAGACAGTCTTATCAATTAAATCTAAATCTTTTCCTAACTTCATTCTTAATGCACCTAAGCTTGCATAGACAACTTTAGATTTATCCGCAACAAATAATAATAAATCACCATCTTCTGCATTAGCTTCAGCTTTAATACCTGATAACTCATCTTCGCTCAAGAATTTAACAATTGGACCTGTTAATTCCGTGTCTTTAACTTTCATCCACGCAAGACCTTTAGCTCCGAAGTCTGCTACGAATTCAGTTAAACCATCGATATCTCCACGTGTGTAATTCTCTGCTTGGCCTTTAACATTTAACAAAGCAACTTTCCCACCTGATGCGACTGCACCACTAAATACTTTAAATTCTGCATTTTTGATAACATCTGACACATGAACTAATTCCATGTCAAAACGTGTATCTGGTTTATCTGAACCGAAACGATTCATCGCTTCATCATAAGCCATTTTTTCAAATGGTAAGTTGATTTCGATATCTAAAACATCTTTCATAATTTGTTGCATCATACCTTCAACGAGCTCCATAATCTCATCACTTGTTAAGAATGCTGTTTCAATATCAATTTGAGTAAATTCTGGTTGACGATCTGCACGTAAATCTTCATCTCTAAAACAACGTGCAATTTGGTAATATTTTTCAAAACCACTCATCATTAATAATTGTTTAAATAATTGTGGCGATTGTGGTAATGCATAGAATTCACCTTGGTGCACACGGCTTGGTACTAAGTAGTCACGAGCACCTTCAGGTGTACTCTTTGTTAGTATTGGTGTTTCCATATCTAGAAAATCATTTTTACTTAAATAATTACGTATTGATTCTGTTGTTTTATGACGTATTTTAAATGTATTTTGAAGTTCTTCACGACGTAAGTCTAAGAAGCGATATTTTAAGCGTAATTCTTCTGATACGTCTTCTGCTTCATGGATAAGAAATGGTAAATTCTTCGACTTGTTAATGATTTTAAGTTCTGAAACAGTCACTTCAATTTTACCAGTTTTAATATTTGGGTTAAATGTAGATTCTTGACGTTTAATTACTTTACCTGTTACTTCTATAACAAATTCACTTCTTAAAGTTTCAGCAATTGCTAAAGCTTCTTTAGAAAAATCAGGGTTAAAAACAAGTTGAACTAAACCAGATTGATCACGTAAGTCAATAAAAATAAGGTCCCCTAAATCACGACGACGGTTTACCCATCCTTTTAATAATACTGTTTCATCAACATTTTCTTCTGATAATTTACCTGCATAAGTTCTTGCTAACATATTAATTTCCCCCTAATTTTTCTGTTAAATAATTTGCTAGTTTGTCTATTTCAATTTCTTCTTGATCACCTGAGTCCATTGATCTCAAGTTGATAACACCTTTTGCTAATTCGTCTTCTCCTAAGATTAAAACAAATTTTGCTTTAACTCGGTCAGCTGCTTTAAATTGAGCTTTTGGTTTACGAGCTTGATAATCTTTATCGACTTGAATATTATTCTCTCTTAATGTTTGAATGATTTTTACTGCTTCTGTTGTTACTTCATCACCAAATGTAACAAGAAATACGTCAAGTTCATCTTCAATTGGAAGTTCAATTTCTTCAGCATCAATTGCTAGCATTAAGCGTTCTAGTCCCATTCCAAAACCTATTCCTGGAACATCTGGGCCGCCAATTTCTTTAGTTAAACCATTATAACGGCCACCACCTAATAAAGTTGTAATTGCTCCAAAACCTTCATGGTCACTCATGATTTCGAAAGCAGTATGGTTGTAATAGTCAAGCCCTCTTACTAGCGTTGGATCGATCACATATTCAATATTCATTGCATCTAAATATTCTTTTACTTTAGCAAAATACTCTTTTGAATAGTCATTAAGATGATCTAATATTGATGGAGCTGTTTTCATACTTGGATGTTCATGATCTGTTTTACAATCTAATATTCTTAATGGATTGTTTTCTAAACGACTCTGACAATCTTCACATAGTTCATCAATCACAGGTGTGAAATGTTCAACTAAAGCATTACGATGACTTGTTCTACTTTCTTTATCACCTAAACTATTTAATACTAAACGAATTGATTTTAAGCCTAAAGTTTTATAAGCAGTCATTGCAAGTCCAATTACTTCAGCATCGACACTGGGATCATCGCTTCCTAATACCTCTACTCCAAATTGATTTAACTGTCTCATACGTCCTTTTTGTGGTCTTTCATATCTAAACATCTGTGCGAAATAATATAATTTATTTGGTTGAATTGCTGCACCGTACATTTTATTTTGAACAAAAGCACGAACTACTCCTGCCGTTCCTTCTGGACGTAACGTCAAACTGCGTCCGCCACGATCCTCAAATGTATACATTTCTTTTTGGACGATATCTGTTGTGTCACCGACACTACGTTGGAATACTTCAGTATGTTCAAATAATGGTGTTCTTATTTCATCATAATTATATGCATGACATATTTCGCGCAATTTCTGTTCGACATATTGCCATTTTTTAGTGCTTTCTGGTAATAAATCAACAGTTCCTCTTGGAGCATTTATTTTCATTAATAGACCTCCCTATAAAATTAAAAAAGTCCCTTTTTCCACATATTGTGAAAAAAGGGACGAGTTTTTCCCGTGGTACCACCCTAGTTAATGCTTTAAAAAATTAAATGCATCAGCTTTACAGTTAACGCCTGTCTACGTCTATATTTACTTAATTTCAATATAGCTCTTCCATGAATGTCTTTCATTAGTATTAAGTATAAAATGGTCTCAATCAAGCCATTTCTCTCTGTCTACTTATAATTACTAATTACTTTTCCGTCCTTAGATTTAAATTCAATATTGTTTATAATAATATGGTTTTTACAATTAAATGTCAAGCAAAATCATTTTAAATTAGCTTGCCTGAGATTGATTCGAGCGTTATTGTGACAGGACCTTCGTTAACTAAACTAACATCCATCATCGCGCCAAAAACGCCTGTTTCAATATGGATATTTTCCTCACGTAATTTTTGATTAAAAAGTTCATATAATTTTTCAGCTTCATCAGGTTTGGCTGCACTTGTAAAGTTTGGTCTTCTACCCTTTTTAACATCTGCATATAAAGTAAACTGAGATATTGAAAGAATACTACCTTCTGTATCTACAAGTGATAAATTTAATTTATCAGATTCATCAGGAAATATTCTTAAGTGAATCATTTTTTGTACAAGTACATCTATATCTGCTTCCGTATCTTCATGTGTTATACCTACCAAAACAACTAAGCCTGATTTAATTTGACCTGTTATTTTTTCATCTATTTTAACATGTGCTTCTTTAGATCTTTGAATAACTAATTTCACTTAAAATACACCTCTGCTTTTAATTAATTGTTCGTGTTACCGCATAGATATCATTAATTTGTTTAATCTTATTAATTACTTCACGTAAGTGTTCTTTGTCTTTAATAAGTACTGTAATATGAATATGAGCAATCCTGTTTTTATCTGCTCGACCACTCACTTCAGCAATTTGTGTGTTTATTTCATTAACTGTTTGTAAAACATCATTAATTAAGCCATGACGATCATAACCTGAAATTTCTAAGTCTAAATAATACTCTTTGGCTTGTTCAACATCATCTAACCACTTAACATCTATATGGCGTTGTTTTGCTTCTTCTGTCTGCACATTAGGGCAATCTGACCTGTGAACTGACACACCGCGACCTTTTGTAATATACCCTGTAATATCATCTCCTGGTACAGGATTACAACAACGAGACAGTCGGATAAGTATGTTGTCAATTCCTTCTACCTTTACACCTGCGTTATCTTTAGTGCGTCTTTCATGACTCTTTACTTCAGTTTTTGTTTTTTCAATTACTTGTTCAAGTTCTTCTTCTTGCTCTTGCTTTTTTCTAATATCGTCTGTTAATCGCGTTACAATTAAAGATGAAGTAATTCCTTGATACCCTACAGCAGCATATAAATCTTCTAAACTACCAAAGTTGAATTTTTCACAAACACGTTTGATATTTTGATCTGTTAAAACCTCTTTAGGTGTCAACTTCAGTGCTTTAATATCTTTTTCAACTTCTAACTTACCTTTTTCAATATTTTCTTCACGTCTTTGACGCTTAAAATAGTTTTTAATTTTACTTTTAGCTTGTGATGATTGTGTAATTTTTAACCAGTCATGAGAAGGACCATAAGAATGTTTTGATGTAATAACTTCTACAATATCACCATTAACTAATTTATAATCTAATGGTTCCATCTTACCATTAACACGTGCTCCTACTGTTTTATTACCAATTTCTGTGTGAATTCGATAAGCAAAGTCGAGTGGAATCGACCCGGAAGGTAGTTCTATCACTTCACCTTTTGGAGTGAAAACATAAACCATATCTGAAAACAAATCAACTTTAAGTGATTCAACGAATTCTTCAGCATCTGGTTCATCTTTTTGCCAGTCTAAAATGTCTCTAAACCAAGACAGTCTATTTCCGACAGAGCTAGGACCTTCTTTCGTTTTATTGCCTTCTTTATATGTCCAATGTGCTGCAATTCCACGTTCTGCAATTTGATGCATTTCTTCTGTTCTAATTTGAACTTCTAAAGGATCTCCTTTAGGACCAATAACCGTCGTGTGCAGTGATTGATATAGATTTGGTTTAGGCATTGCAATATAATCTTTAAATCGTCCTGGCATTGGTTTCCAGCATGTGTGAATGATTCCTAATACGGCATAACAGTCTTTAATACTTTTAACAATCACCCGCACAGCTAATAGATCATAAATCTCTGTAAATTCTATATCTTGAGTTTTCATTTTACGATATGTGCTGTATATATGTTTAGGCCTTCCAGATATTTCTGCTTCAACATTTACTTCTTTTAATTGGTCAGAAACTTCCTTCATTACTTCATCAATATAAGATTCACGTTGATTTCTCTTTTGAGCCATCAATTGTACAATTCGATAATATTGTTGAGGATTCATATATCTAAACGCTGTATCTTCAAGCTCCCACTTGATCGTAGACATTCCTAAACGATGCGCGAGCGGAGCAAATATTTCCAATGTCTCATTAGAAATCCGTCTTTGTTTATCAGGACGTAAATGTTTTAAAGTACGCATATTATGAAGGCGGTCTGCTAACTTAATTATAATGACCCGAATATCTTTTGCCATAGCGACAAACATTTTTCTGTGGTTTTCCGCTTGAAGTGTTTCTTTAGATTTAAATTTAAATTTACCTAACTTAGTTACGCCATCCACAAGCATTGCTACTTCAGCATTAAATTCTTCTTCTATATCTTCTAAAGTGACATCAGTATCTTCAACAACATCATGTAAGAATCCACCAGCAATTGTTTCATTATCCATTTTAAAGTCAGTCAAGATTCCAGCAACCTGAATTGGATGAACAATATAAGGTTCACCTGATTTTCTAAATTGGTCTTTATGCGCATCTTCAGCAAATTCATATGCGCGAAGAATAAAATCTAGTTCATTTTCATCTAGATAAAGACTGGCTTTTTCTATCACTTCTTCAATCGATATGTTTTTATCTTTTGACATTTTATCACCTTATCCAATTCATTTATCCGTATAATTATTATTTAGACTTTATCACACATCGTACCTAAAAACTATTTTTTCTAAAATAAGAAGCCTGACGATTATGTTGTCAGACTTCTCACATTTTGCATTTATTCATATTTCATTAGTGATAAAACATCGTAGCCATCTAGTTTGTCTATACCATTTAAATAACCTAATTCAACTAAAAATGCACATCCAACAACTATACCACCTAATTTTTCAACAAGATTAATTGTCGCTTCAATTGTCCCACCTGTTGCCAACAAATCATCTGTTATTAAGACTCTTTGACCAAGCTTAACAGCATCTTTATGTAAAGTTAATGTGTTTTCGCCATATTCAAGGCCATAATCTACTTCAATGACTTCGCGAGGTAATTTATTAGGTTTTCTCACTGGAGCAAAACCCGTTTCAAGCGCATAAGCTACTGGACATCCGACAATAAATCCACGTGCTTCTGGTCCAACAATTATTTCAGCATCTTGTTTTTTAGCATATTCAATAATCTGATCTACTGCGAATTTAAATGCCTTACCATCTGCCATTAAAGGTGTAATGTCTTTAAATTCTACACCTTCTATAGGCCAATTGTGGACAATTTTAATGTAATCTTTAAGGTTCATCTGTTGTTTCCTCCAAAGTGTTCTCATTATCTTGCTTCATATTTCCAAATAACGCTACCTTTAATTCATCTAAACCAGAATAATATAGTTGAGCTTCAATTTCTTCTTTTTCAAGTTCTTTTTGATAATGCTTAGCTTCCTCTAAATCCTTCTTTTCTGAATCAGAATTAATTGTTACGACACTATTATCTGACTGAATAAATTCTAATTCAATAAATACTAGAACCATAAAAATAATCTGCTCTCTTGACCAATTGAATTGTTTTTTAACAAGATTCATTTTCTGTTTCATATCAACAGATTTTTCTTTCATAACAAATCCATAAAGCTTTTTAAAGTCCTCTCGACTAGGTATACGATTTAATTTATTTTCAAATAAATCATAATTAACTAAAATAGATTCTGTTTTTATTTGGCCAAGTAGGTTGAATAAATCTTCTTTTACTTCTGGCATATCACTAATTATAAGTAAGTCGAATGGACCTTTTATCTTTTCATATGAATCATAAGTAGCTCTTATCACATGTTCAGGAAACGCTTCTTGTTTTTCATTTTGCTCAATAAAGGCGATTCTTTTATAGTGATCAAAGTAAGGCATTAAATTCGTTCGCGCTTTCTTACCTCGGTAATCAAAAACTTGACGTTCATTTACTGCCATATCTTCTGCTATGATTTGGACTGTACGATTTCCATTCCACTCATTAATACTTAACTCTCCAACAACTTCTAACTCTGCATAATTTGTTATAAAATTATATAAGTGGCCAAGTCTAAAGGCAATAACATCAATCTGATTTCTCTCAGCTTGATATTGAATTTTTAAATGGTTTTTTTCACTACCTATTTGTCTTACTTGACTTGGTTTTCCTGAAATATGAAAAATAGGCTTAGGGTTCTTCATCCCAAATGGAGCAAGTTGTTGTATTTTTTCTACCAATTCTTCTGATAAATCTTCTAGAGCAATTGATTGTGTAATATTTATTTGCGATTTAAAATCAGCTGGCTTTAACTGTTGGAATATCATCGTATTTAATTGCGATTGAATATTTTCTAATTGATCAAAATCAAAAGTCATACCTGCTGCTTGTGAATGACCACCAAATTGATTAAATAAATCACGTATTTGCATACAGTTTTTAAACAAATCAAATGCAGGAATACTTCTAGCTGAACCTTTTAAGACATTTAATTCTGTATTATGTTTGAGCAAAATAACTGGACGATCGTAAATATTAACTAATCTTGAAGCTGCTATTCCTAGGACGCCTTCATGCCAGCTTTCATCATATAAAATTATAACTCCAGCTTTAGTGTCTACTTTAGCATCTGCTTCTTTTACAATATCATCAACTATTTTCTTTCGTTCTTTATTTAACTCTTCAATTTTTTCTGAGATTTGAATTGCTTCTTCATATGTGTCACTTAATAATAATTCAACCGCTAAATGAGCTGATTGAAGACGACCAACGGCATTAATTCTTGGTCCTATTTGAAATCCTATATCTTCTTCAGTAAACGGTGCATTAATTTGAGTTAATTCAATTAACGCCTTTAAACCAATATTAGGAGTTGCCGAAAGGTTTTTTAAACCATAATAAACAAGTGTTCTATTTTCATCTTCAAGTGGGACCATATCAGTAATTGTACCCAGTGCAACATATTGTAATAAGTGTTCTGGAAAATAACCTAGTATTTCTTCCGCTAATTTAAAGGCAACACCAACACCTGCAAGTTCTTTAAATGGATAATCTGGTGATAATTTAGGATGAATCATCGCAAATGCATCTGGTACTTCTTTTTGAACTTCATGATGATCTGTAATAATTAAATCAAGTCCAATTTCTTTAGCATAACTTGCTTCTTCTACGGAACTTATACCATTATCAACCGTAATTACTAACGTATAATCGTCATCAATTATTTTTTTAAGTGCTTGCTTATTAAGTCCATACCCTTCTTTAAAGCGGTTAGGTATATAAAAACTAACTAGCGCATCACGTTCGGTTAAAGCTTCATATAAAAGTGTCGTTGAACTAACACCATCAGCATCATAATCACCATAAATCATAATTTGCTCTTGTGTATCAATCGCTTTATTTATCCGTTCTATTGCTTTGTCCATTTGATTAAATAACTTTGGACTATGAAGCGTCTCAATTTTTGGATGAATAAAATTATTCATTTCCTTTTCATTCTCAATACCGCGTTCAATTAATAATTGATTAATTATTGGCATTGGATGAACTTGTTCATGGTCTTTAATGTTTTGATTACTATGGACCCACTTTGCCTTGCTTTTTAACATACGGTCACTCCTGTAACTTATTCTTTTTTAGTAGAAGGTATTGTTTTATCAGACTTCGTTGAGCTTGATCTTTTTTGCTTCATGTTATCTTTCAACTCTTTATTTATTCTTTGTAATTTAAAGTATTTTATACTACCGATTAAAATTGTTATAACACTACCTAATAATACAGAGAATAAGATTATAAATATTAATGGGGTTGCAGCTTGGAAGAATATATAATCAACTTCTACCGGACTAACATTAGCAACAGAAAAGATTGCAATAATAATAATAACAATAATCGCTAAGATAAAATATGTTTGACCTTTCATATTTCACCAACTCCAATCTTTTAGTGTGTTTCGTTATCAGTTACGGATTGAATTGACAACATTAAATCATCATTATCGACATGATAAGCTGATAGTGCTAAATAACTCATATAAACTTGGATTGGTAAGTGTAATATATCTTGAACGATTTGATGTAGAGGAGTTTCATTTTGTTTTTTCCATACTTTTTCAAGTAGACATTCCCAGATATCTTCTGTTGAAATATCCTTATAGCCCATCATTTTAAACTCAAATTGTTTACTTCTTAATGCGGGGATTAATTTATCTTTCCATTCAATTATTTGGTTATTATTCACACAATATCCTCCTGTAGTTTATACCATTATTTTTCTACTAGCTTAACTCATTTTACCATATAACTATTGAAACAGTAATCAATTGAATTGAAAATAAAAAACAGAATTAATACATTCAAGTATTAATTCTGTAATCTATGTAAAATTAACATTAATCTTTTATAATTTCACGTATAGCAACACGGCTGAAAGTTAACTTAGTACCATTACAATCTAATACAACCGTATCTTCATCGATTGCATCGATAACACCTTGTAAACCACCAATTGTTGCGATTCTATCACCTTTTTGTAGTTCACTTTGCATTGTTTTGACAGCTTTTTGTTGTTTTTGTTGAGGGCGAATTAATAAAAAGTAAAAAATCGCGAACATCAAAACTATTGAAATTATCCCTGCATATTGTCCCATTATAAACCCCCCTCTCAAAATAAAATATTTCATTCAAAGAAGTCTTCTTATCATTTGGAAAACAATTTAAAAGTTTTTTGCATTAGCTTCATTGAGTCCATATTGTTCAAAGAATTCCTCTTTAAAATCACCAAGTCGGTCTTCACTTATAGCAGTCCTAACTTGCTTCATTAAGTTTAACAGAAAATGCAAATTATGATAAGTAGTAAGGCGCATTCCAAATGTTTCATTACAATTTATTAAGTGTCTGACATAAGCCCTACTATAATTTTTACACGTGTAACAGTCACAATTTTCATCAATTGGACCAAAGTCACGTGCATATTTTGCATTTCTTACTACTAATCTGCCATTAGAAGTCATACATGTTCCATTACGAGCGATTCTTGTTGGCAAAACACAATCAAACATATCAATACCTCGTAATGCACCATCAATTAATGATCCTGGTGAACCGATTCCCATTAAATATCTTGGTTTATCAGTGGGCATAATCGGTGTTGTATATTCTAATACTTCGTTCATAACTCTTTTTGACTCTCCAACCGATAAACCACCTATTGCGTAACCAGGGAAGTCAAGAGATATAATATCACGTGCACTTTGCTTTCTCAAGCTTTCATGCTCTCCACCTTGAATTATTCCAAATAAACCTTGTTCATCTGGTCTTTTATGGGCTTTCAAACTTCTTTCTGCCCATCTAGTCGTTCTATCTACTGATGCTTTCATATATTCATATGATGCTGGGTATGGTGGACATTCATCTAGTACCATCATAATATCTGGCCCTAAATCATTTTGAATTTGCATAGCTTTTTCAGGCGAGAAAAATAACTTCGCTCCACTTAAGTGATGTCTAAAATTAACACCTTCTTCAGTAATTTCACGCATATCACTTAAACTAAACACTTGGAATCCACCTGAATCTGTTAAGATTGGATGTTTCCAGTTCATAAATTTATGTAATCCTCCAGCTTCTTTTACTATATCTTCACCTGGTCTTAACCATAAATGATAAGTATTTGCGAGGATAATTTCTGCATGCATCGATTCCAAATCTTCTGGACTCATTGTTTTAACAGTTGCAAGTGTTCCCACCGGCATAAACATTGGTGTATCAAAACTCCCATGTGGTGTATGTACTTTTCCAAGTCTGGCACCCGTTTGCTTACATGTTTTAATTAATTCATATTTTATTGGCATATGTCACTTTCCTATTCTGATAAAATAAACATCGCATCTCCAAAACTGAAAAAACGATATTTTTCATTAACAGCCTCTTTATACGTTGATAAAATCGTTTCTCGATCAACAAAAGCACTAATTAACATAAGTAAAGTTGATTTAGGCAAATGAAAATTAGTTATCTGACCATCAACTGCTTTAAATTCGTAGGGTGGATAAATAAAAATATCTGTCCAGCCAGATGTTACTTCGAAATAACCATTTTCATTCACATTTGATTCTAACACTCGAGTTGACGTCGTACCTACTGAAATAATACGTTTATTATTTTCTTTTGTTTGATTTAATATTTTGGCACTTGCTTCACTCATAAGGTAATATTCTGAGTGCATATCATGATTTCTAAAATCATCATATATTATCGGCTTAAATGTGCCTAAACCTATATGTAAGGTTACAAAAACAAGGTTCACACCTTTTGCTTTAATTTCTGAAAGTAATGAATCTGTAAAATGAAGACCTGCCGTTGGTGCAGCTGCTGATCCAACAGCTTCTGCATAAACAGTTTGATATCTATCTTGATCTTCTAAAGTTTCTTCAATATACGGCGGTAAAGGCATTTCACCAAGTTCATTTAGAATTTCCATTAAAATGCCTTCGTATTGCAATTCGATAATAATCATTCCGTCATCAAGCTTTTCTAAACAGACTGCTTTAAGTTTACCGCCACCGAATGAAATAACTGTGCCTATATAGATTTTTTTCGCAGGCTTAAGTAATACTTCCCACTTGTCCCCCTCGAGTTGTTTGAGTAAAAGTATCTCTACCTTAGCTAATGTATCTACTTTGACTCCAAACAATCGTGCAGGTAACACGCGTGTATCATTTAAAACTAAACTATCTCCAGGTTCTAAATAATCTATTACATCACTGAACATTTTATGTTTAATTTCTTTTGTCTGTTTATTTAAGACAAGTAATCTTGATGACTGTCTATCTAATAAGGGTGTTTGAGCGATTAACTCTTTAGGTAATTCATAATCAAAATCTGATAACTTCATAATTCTAACCTCTTTTAACGGAATTTACTTACTATAAATAAAATTAAACTTAAAATAACACTAACTATAATTGATGTCATAATTGGAAAGTGAAAGGATACATTTCCCCTTTTAAAACTAATATCACCCGGTAATTTACCGATAAAAGTAATAAGTAGTCCAACTATGATTAAAACAACACCCATTAATATAATCAGCTTCCCTGGATTCATCATGCATCATTCATCGGAATACCAAAATGTTCATATGCTTTTCTAGTAGCCAAACGACCTCGTGATGTTCTTTGTAAAAACCCAATTTGGAGTAAATACGGCTCATATACATCTTCAATTGTTTGTGATTCTTCACCTATTGTTGCTGCGATTGTATCTATTCCTACTGGGCCACCTTTAAAGTTTTCCATAATTTCCATCATTAATTTGTGGTCAATATGATCTAATCCAACATCATCAACTTGAAGCATTTTTAAAGCTTCCATTGTTGTGCCAAGACTAATTTCAACCTCGCCTCTTACTTGAGCTATATCACGGACTCGTTTCAGCAAACGGTTTGCAATTCTAGGCGTGCCTCGTGCACGTCTCGCAATTTCATTAGCTGCTTCATTTGTTATTGTTGTATCAAATATTAAAGCAGTTCTTTCAATAATATCACAGAGTTCATCTGGATTATAAAACTCTAGTCTACTTAACACACCAAACCTATCTCTTAATGGAGCAGAGAGTAATCCTGCTCTCGTTGTTGCGCCAACCAGTGTAAATGGTGGTAAATCAATTTTAACTGATCTAGCACTTGGTCCTGTACCGATAACAATGTCTAAAAAGAAATCTTCCATTGCTGGATAAAGTACTTCTTCAACAACTCTCGGTAAACGGTGAACTTCATCGATAAACAAAACATCTCCAGGTTCAAGAGAAGAAAGTATCGCAGCTAAATCTCCTGCTCTTTCAATCGCTGGCCCAGAAGTTGAACGGAATTCTACACCCATTTCATTAGCAATAATTGCTGCTAACGTTGTTTTACCAAGACCTGGTGGACCATATAATAAAACGTGATCTAATGCTTCACCACGCATTGTTGCGGCTTCAATAAAAATACTCAAATTTTCTTTCACTGTTTGCTGACCTATATATTGCGATAAAGCAGTCGGACGAAGACTTAATTCAACATCAGTGTCATCTTCATTTTCTTCACCAGAGATAATTCGTTCATCCATAATTTCACCTCACTTATTCCGTTTATTTTTTTATAAGTAATGAAAGACCTAATTTAATTACTTCATCTACATTCAACAATTCTGATTTTCTTAATTTAGGTAAAATTGCTGTGATTTCTTGCTGTCTATAACCTAATGCAAGGAATGCTTCTTGTGCTTCATTAATCACGGTGGAATCAGTTGATTGATCAAATAATCCCGTTGTTTCGATTGTAAGTAGAGAAGTTAGTTTTCCTTTTAAATCTAAAATAATTTGTCTTGCTGTCTTTTTTCCTACACCGCGAAATTGCGTTAAATATTTTTCATCTTCTGTTTCAACGGCAGATATAAATTCATTCACATCAACTGTTCCAAGAATTAGAATAGCACTTTTGGGCCCAATTCCAGAAACTGAAATTAATTTAGTGAATAAGTTCTTTTCGTCTTCTGATTTAAATCCATATAAAGCCATAATATCTTCTCTGACATGATGATAAGTATAAATAAGTGTCTTTTTATTTAATAAGCTTTGAAATTCATAAGGATTCGCACAATTAATTTCATAACCGACACCTTGTACATCTATTACGATAACTTCTTCTTGAATTAATGTAACAATTCCATTAATATAAGCAAACATGCACTGGCTCCTTTAGTCTGTCTCTTCCATATTGTGATGAATATCTTGAACATCTTCTGAATCCTCTAGCATTTCAATTAACTGGTGCATTTTTTCTTTATCTTCTTCATTTGCTTGAATATATGTTTGTGGAACTAAAGTGATTTCTGAACTTTCAATTTCATACTCGTCATCTTTTAAAAGCTTAATAACTTCATTAAAATCATCTGGCGTTGTATTTACTTCAAATACACCATCTTGATATTCTATATCTTCAGCTCCTGCATCAATGGCAGTTAAAGTTAATTCGTCTTCATCAATTTTTTCATCTTGATTTAAAATAATAATACATCCTGTCCGATCAAACATAAAGGAAACACAACCATTTTCTCCTAAATTCCCACCATTTTTACTAAATGCATGGCGAACTTCTGATGCAGTTCTATTCCTATTATCTGTTAAAACATGCACAATAACAGCAATACCACTTGGACCATATCCTTCATATGTTACTTCTTCAAAGCTTGCACCATCTAATGTCCCAGTCGCTTTTTTAATTGCTCGATCAATATTATCATTAGGCATATTATCATCTTTAGCTTTTTCAATTGCTAAACGGAGGCCAGGATTCATGTCAGGATCTCCACCTGCTTTAGCTGCAGTATAAATATTTTTAGCATGATACATAAATATTTTACCACGCTTAGCATCTTGTGCACCTTTTCTTCTTTGTATATTATGCCACTTTGAATGTCCTGCCATATTAATTCCTCCTTTTATTTTTTAAATCTAAATTGCGTTGCAATTTGACGTTTATGTTCTGTTTTCTGATGCATATTTTTAATTAATGTTCTATCTTTTTTAGGTATATTTTCACCTTCAAGATAAGCATCAATCATATCGTAAGAGGTACCCATTTCAACTTCATCTGTTTGACCTTCCCATAAATCAGCACTTGGGACTTTATGAATAATATCTTCAGAAACGCCTAAATAAGCTGCAAGTTCTCTTACTTCACCTTTAGTCAGATCGATAAGCGGTTGAATATCCGCGCCACCATCTCCGTACTTAGTGAAATACCCTGTATGCCATTCAGCTAAATTATCAGTCCCAACAACTAAATATTCATAATTAGTTGCCACAGAATAAAGTGTACTCATTCTTAAACGTGCTCGTAAATTTGCATCATTAATTTGATTTTTCTTTTCTTGCCATTCATTGTTATTATTTATTTGTTTATGGATTTCATTGTATAGAGTGGCCTGAGACGCTGTTAAATCGATTGTTAAACTATTTATACCACTTTCATTAATTATTATATTCGCATCTTTAATGTCAGCGGGATTACTTTTTATCGGCATGACTACTGCAAGTGAATCATCTGGGAAAGCAAGTTTGATTAAATAAGTGACGACAGCAGAATCTATTCCGCCACTGAGGCCTACAACGAGTCCTTTCGTATGTGAATCTTTTACTTGTTTTCTTAACCACGTAATAATATTATTTGTAAGTTCTTCCATCATCATCACTCCTTAGACAATACCTCTATTCTATCATTGTTATACAAAATAGAAAAATATTTATTATGGGTAATCATAAAAAATCGTCTTTCTTTTGAAAGACGATTCACTTATACTTCTAAATTATAAACTGGATAAGTACCTAACACATTCACTTTACAACCTAATGCTTCAAGCTCACCTTTGACACCTGGAAATAGAACATCATCAAATGGTTCATTTACATCAATGATAAAAAAGTAATTTCCTAAACCAGTTTTCATTGGGCGTGATTCTATTTTAGATAAATTCATTTTACGCCAAGCGAACGCAGATAAAACTTGATGAAGTACTCCTGCGCGATCTTCTGGTAATGTGATAAGTAGCGTTGTTTTCTCAGTTGCCACTTCGTGATTAATCTTCACTAAAGATTTATCTTTTGCCAAAACAATAAACCTTGTATGGTTATTCGGATAATCATGAATATCTTTAGCAGCAATCGTTAAACCATATTCTTCAGCAGCTAATACATTTCCAATTGCTGCAATCGGTTCACTTGTTTTACTAACAATTTCAGCTGCGCTCCCTGTTGAATCAGTATACTCAATAATTGCATTTGGTAGCTCAGTATGAAGATATTGTTGAGACTGTGCAATTGCTTGTGTATGCGAATGAACTTCTGTTAAGTCTGTTAATTCACCTACAAATTTTGGGTTAATTAATAAATTTTGCTTTATTGGAACAACAAGTTCAGCACTAATCGGTAATCTTTTTTGGTGCACGAGATAATCAATCGTTAAATGGACAGTACCTTCAATAGCATTTTCTATAGGGACGACTACTATATCGACTTCATCATTGACTACAGCATCAATACTTTGTGGAATTGTTTTATAAGCAATTTTGTTCTCGCCGTTAAAAGCGGTATCAACAGCTAACTTAGTAAATGTACCTTTTGGCCCTAAATAACCAATTTTAATAGACAATATGTTCTCCCCCATAGACTTTACTTAAATAAGTTTTAAATTATCTTTATATTAACAAAATTTATTAAATTATGCTATTTATATCATTATTCAATAAATTCAAATTCAAAATCTAATATACGAATCGTATCGCCATCTTTTGCGCCTCTTTTTCTAAGCTCACTATCTATTCCTAAATGACGTACTCGTCTTGAAAAACGTTGCACTGACTCATCATATGCAAAATCAGTCGCATGGAATATTCGTTCGATTTTTTGTCCTGATAAAATATATGCTCCATCATCTGAACGTGTAATAACGAATGGTTCTTCTTTTTCTTCATAACGAATAGTTACTTTTTCTTCTTCGATTGGTGCATACGGAATACTAGCCAGTGTATCAGCTATTTTATAAAGTAAGTTATCAATATTAGTTTTAGTATACGTTGAAATATCAATTACTTCTGTATCAGCTGGTAGTTGTTCTTTAAATTTCTTTAACTTCTCTTCTGACTCAGGCATATCCATCTTATTAGCAACAATGATTTGAGGTTTTTCGATTAGGTGCGATCCATATGATTCTAACTCATGATTAATTCTTTGATAATCATCAAAAGGATCTCTATCCTCTTCTAATGGAGCTAAATCAATCACATGAACAATTAATTTAGTTCTTTCAACATGACGAAGGAATTGGAAACCTAGTCCGACACCTTCATGAGCACCCTCAATTAAACCTGGTAAGTCAGCCATAACAAAACTTCTACCGTCAGCGACTGTAACAACACCTAAATTTGGAGCGAGCGTAGTAAATGGATAATCTGCAATCTTTGGTTTTGCAGCACTTACGACTGATAATAAAGTAGATTTTCCAACACTTGGAAATCCAACCAAACCAACATCAGCCATAACTTTTAATTCCACTCTAATATCAAACTGTTCTCCTACTTCACCATTTTCAGCAATATTAGGAGCAGGGTTTCTTGCTGAGGCAAATCTCATATTACCTTTACCAGCTTTACCACCCTTAACAATAACTGCCTCTTGTTTATTATCAGTTAAGTCAGCAATTGTTTCACCCGTTTCATCATTATACACTGTTGTTCCTGGTGGAACTTCAACGATTAAAGGTTCAGCATTTCTTCCATGCTTTCCCTTGCTCATTCCATTTTGTCCACGTTCACCTTTAAAATGTCTATTATAACGAAAATCCATTAATGTAGAAAGACCTTCATTAACTTTAAAAATGACATCCCCACCGGATCCGCCATCTCCACCAGCAGGTCCGCCTTCTGGAACATACTTTTCTCTACGAAATGCAACAATACCGTCACCGCCGTCTCCAGCTTTTACAAATACTTTTGCTTCATCTATGAACATATTATTCACCTCTTTTAGATTGATTATAAAAAGACTCCATTCCAAAATGGAGTGGAGTCTTGATTGTTTGTGTTTACGCTTCTACGATTTCTGGATAAACACTAACTTTTCTATTTTTGCGACCATTTGGTTCAAATTTAACAATACCGTCAATTTTTGCAAACAATGTGTCGTCTCTTCCTAGTCCAACGTTTTCACCTGGATAGATCGTTGTACCACGCTGACGCATTAATATAGATCCGCCTGTTACAAACTGACCGTCTGCACGTTTTGCTCCTAGACGTTGTGAATGAGAGTCACGACCATTTCTTGTACTTCCCGCACCTTTTTTAGTTGCGAAAAACTGTAAGTCTAATTTTAACATAGTTGAGGCACCTCCCCTTATTTATCTTTTATTGTAATAAATTCTTTATAGTCATTTTCAATCGTTATTAAAGAAATAATCATTGCTTCAAATATGAGTTGTGTTTTTTCTTTTGCTTCAGAAGAAATATCTTCTGGTAACAATACTTCTAAATATCCATTATCCTTCATATTAATATCTAACTCTATATCACATAAAGAAGTAACGGCATTAACTGAACCAAAAGATATTGCTGAAACACCTGCACATACTAAATCATAACCATAAGGTCCACTATCTGCATGACCTGACAATTCGAATCCAGTGATCAAATCTTTTTTTCGATAGATTTTAATTTTAATCATTTAATTAACACCTTAAGCATTAATTGAATCAATTGTTAGTTTCGTAAATGGTTGACGATGTCCTTGCTTACGACTGTAGTTCTTTTTAGGCTTATACTTAAAGACTGTAAGCTTTCTATCGCGACCTTGTTGATCAACCTTAGCAGTAACTGTTGCACCTTCTACGAACGGAGCACCAACTTGAACTGCATCGCCACCAATGAACAATACTTTATCAAAAGTAATTGTATCATTAGCATCGCCTACTACTTTTTCTACTTGAATCACTTGACCTTCTGTTACTTTAATTTGCTTGCCACCTGTTTCAATAATTGCGTACATTAACTTGCACCTCCTATATTATCTAAGACTCGCCATAAAGGTATTACATAACGTAATTAAAACCTTATCTGAGCGGTTGTAGCACGGGTGCTACGAATGAATAACAAAATAATTATATCATATAAAAATTTATTATACAACTGTTTACCTAGTTAAAAAGCCTTTTAACTTCTTAAAGAAGCTTTTTTCCTCTGTCAAATTTTGTAAGGGAACATTTTCCCCTAAGATTCTTCTAGCAATATTTCGGTAAGAAATAGAGACAGTCGAGTTAGGTTGAAATGCTATTGGCTCACCTTTATTTGATGCAGTAATCACATCATCGCTATCTGCAACAATACCTACTAAATCAATTGAAAGAAGTTGGACAATATCATCAATTGGCATCATGTTTTTGTCTTCCATCATATTACTTCTAATTCGGTTAACCAGAAGTTGAGGACGTTCAATATGTTCTTCTTGTTCTAATAAACCAACAATTCTATCAGCGTCTCGCACACTTGTTTTTTCTGGAGTAGTAACAACAATTGCTTTATCAGCTGCGACTACAGCATTTTCAAAACCTTGTTCAATTCCTGCTGGGCAATCAATAATAATATAATCATAATCGTTTCTTAATTCAGTCACAATTTTGATCATTCCTTCTTTTGTAACAGCTGACTTATCACTTGTTTGTGCAGCAGGAAGAAGTGATAATGATTCAAATCGTTTATCTTGAATTAATGCTTGATTTAAACGACAACGATCATTAATAACATCGACAATATCGTAAATTATTCTATTTTCTAAGCCCATAATCACGTCTAAATTTCTTAAACCTATATCAGTATCAATCAAACAAACTTTTTTATGCATTAAAGCAAGTGCCGTACCTATATTAGCGGTCGTTGTAGTTTTACCTACGCCGCCTTTCCCTGAAGTTATTACAATTGCTTCACCCATTCAACAAACTCCTTTCAAACCCGCTTAATTCTTTTTCCAAACGTGGAAATGCTTTTATTTTATTTAAAACGATCTTTTTTTCATTAATTTGAACATATGCATGTTCTAAATAAACACCTTCTGAATCATAATCTGGAGCCCTACTAATATAGTCTCCAATTCTTAATTGAGTAGGATTCATAAAAGAAGCTGTAATAATCGCATTATTATCTTTGAGTCCTGCATGTGCAATACCTAGTAATTGACCTAAAATGAATATATTTCCACTAGCCTCTACTCTACCACCAGGATTAACATCACCAATTAATAATAAACTTCCCTCTACTTTAATTGTTTGCCCTGATCTAACAATCCGACTGTATGTTTTTACTTGTGAATTATTATAATTTTCTAGTACTTTACTTTTCAAAGTTAGTTCTGACTCTATATTTTTAATATGTAATTCATATTCATGTTCAAATAAGTTTCTTAACTCTGCTTCTTGGGATTCTTTTAAATAACGATAACCTAATTTAACAGTGATTAGTACATTATCATTTTTCATATTTAAATGATTATCTGAAAGAAAATTTTTCAACTCTGTAAATATATCAGAAAAAGAAACTTCATCATCTAAAGTTAAAATAAAACCTTTACTTGTTCCTTTAATATTAATTAAATTAGTTGTCACGATTAGTCACCTTCTTTACTCAATTAATTGTGTTATAAATTTTTAAGTCTTATTAGGATAATTTTTACAATTGGATAAATAACAAGAAGAAAGACTATATTGGCAATAATGGTTGGAATAAGTCTTAGAGTTAAATTATCCATCCAGTAAACGCTTGTAATACCGAGTACTGTATAGATTCCACTAATAACTGCCTCAGCTAAAACAATTGCGATAATTGTTGTAAATATTGTCATCACAACATTCTCTTGTAATATCCGTTTTAATAAAGTTGCTGTATATAAAGCTAGACCATATGCAAACATATAGACACCTAAAGTGTTTGTATAAACTATGTCTACTAATAAACCAAATATAATTGCGTAAATAATAAAATCTTGCGGATTCTTTTCTTCATAAAAAAAGCTCAGCATAATCAAAAACACCAAAATCCAATGTGGGATTATGATTATAGAAAGGTTAAGTAAATTTCCTGGTAATAACTCAAGTGCAACACCTTCGAGTACTAATAAGGAAAATAAAGCTATGATTAAAGAGGTTTTTCTCATAGCTCTTCCTCCTCGTTATCTAAGATTTCATCTACTTCTTTGTCTTCTTCATCTTCTTCAGGCGTTTTACTTGCCGCTTCATCAGCCTCGATTTCTTTTCCAGTCAACGCACTACGGTCGACAACTATCACGTTATTCAATTCATACATGTTAGCAGTAGGTTTAACCAAAGCTGTTTTAGTAAGACCATATTGATCTGGTACAACCTCTTCTATTTCGCCAATTAATAAATCAGCAGGATATGACCCACCTAAATTTGAAGATACAATCATTTCACCTTTTTCTAACTCATCTTTTGAATCTTCTATAATTCTAAAGACGAGGGAATCAGTTTCTACATCATACTTTTCAATTAAACCAAAAACATCTTTCCCATTCTTACGTTTTGCTATTGCTGAAATTCGGTTAAATTGATCAAATCCTGTTAACAATTGAACCGTTGAGGTTAAATTAGATGCTTTTTGCACCTTTCCTATCATACCGTCAGCAGTAATAACTGCCATATTATCTTCTACCCCATGCTTATTACCACGATCAATTGTAATTTGTTCTAACCAGCGTTCTGGTGAACGTGATATGACAGTTGCATTAATAGAATTAAAATCTCGATTTGATTCATTAACTTCTAGTGTATCTCTTAACTCTTTATTCTCTTTTTCTAATACTTGATTATCAAAAACGAGCGTTTTATATTCAGAATTTTTTTCTCTTAATAATTGATTTTCTTCATATGTTGATTTGAGTTCTTTGACACTAGATATAGACCCAACAATTAAATCTACGGGTTTATAAACGATCCCCTGAACCCAACCTACTGAATCTTTTATAAATTTTTCTGGCTTAGATAAATCATCTTTGTTAGTCAAGGAATAACCTATTAACACAACCATTAAGATGATACCTAAGAGAATGATAAATAATGATTTTCTCCTGAAAAACGACATGTATGCACCTACTTAGTCAATTGTTCTTTGTAAAGATACATTTGGATTAGTTCTGAAATGTTGAATGTTTTCTAATGATTTGCCTGTTCCAATAGCTACACAATCCAGCGGGTTTTCTGCGACAAATACTGGAATTTCAATTTCATCACTAATTACTGTACTTAAATTTTTTAATAATGCGCCCCCGCCAGATAGTACGATACCTCTATCCATAATATCAGCAGATAATTCTGGAGGTGTCTTTTCTAGTGTAACTTTTATAGCACCGACTATTTTTTCTACTTCATCTTCTAAAGCTACAGTAATTTCCTTTGAAGTTATCATCATTGTTTTCGGTAAGCTAGTAAGAAGGTCACGTCCACGAATCTCCATATCTTCCAGATCATCTACTGGTTTCGCAGAGCCTATCTCATGTTTAATATCTTCTGCAGTTCTTTCTCCAATCATCAGGTTATATTCTTTACGAATATATTGAGTGATTGACGCATCAAGTTCATTCCCAGCCGTTCTAATTGACTTACTCGTTACTATTCCTCCTAAGGAAATAACAGCAACTTCTGTTGTTCCTCCACCAATGTCTACAATCATACTTCCTGTTGGTTCCCATACAGGCAAGTCTGAACCAATTGCTGCAGCAAATGGTTCAGAAATTGTAAATGCATCTTTTGCACCAGCTTGTTTCGTTGCATCTATTACAGCACGCTCTTCAACTTTTGTAATTCCTGTTGGTACACAAATAACAACATTTGGTTTACTTGAAAATGCTGAACGCCTTTTACGTGCTGCTTTTAAAAAATGACTCAACATTAATGCTGTTGTATCATAATCAGCAATAACTCCATTTCTCATTGGACGAATAATATTAATACTTCCTGGCGTACGACCAATCATACTTCTCGCATTTTTACCTACAGCGGAGATGCTATCTGTATCGTTGTTTACCGCTACGACAGAAGGCTCTCTAACTACTACGCCTTTTCCATTTACAAATACTAACGTATTAGCTGTTCCTAAGTCAATTCCTATATCTTGTGAAAATTTGAATCTTGACAAAAGATCTCCCTCTTTCTTAACTACTTTATTAATGTTCTACTTAAGACGTGCATTAATTAATAAACATTACTTTTATTTTTTGATTTTATTTTTAAATTTAATTTATCTTAACTCCTATATATTATACGTAATTAATGGTAAAAATGATAGTATACTACGCACTTAATTTAAATGTGTCTGAATTATAACCAAATATCTAAGTTTTAAAAACCAAATAAAAAAGTAATGCCCTTACTCTTAAGTATAAGGGCATTACTTTTATTTATTATTTAAAAGCCTTTTCAATCTCGCCAGTTGCATTAAGTAATACATTGATAAATTGACTTGTATGACTTTGATCAAAACGAAACTTAGGACCTGAAACGGAAATAGCTCCGATAACTCGTCTCTGAGAATCGTAAACTGGTGCTGATATTGCTGTAACATTATCGTTAACTTCCTCATAACTAACAGCATAACCATACTCTTTCGTTTCTTTTAGTTTGTTTTTAAGTTCAGCGGACTCATTTAATGGTAGATTTTTAAGGATTTCTTCTTGCATTTGATTCGATTGAAAAGCCAATATGGCTCTCCCTGTTGCTCCTATATATAGCGGGTGTTTTGTTCCTACGCCTACAGTACGCCTAATTTCTTCTCTACTTTCATACTCCATCACACATAACCTAGAATATCCATTTGGTATATAAAAACCAACAGTTTCTTTAGTTTTATTTCTTAACTGAATCAACCAGGGCTCAATAATTGGTGCAAATGGAAGTTCTGTAACAATCTTACTCGCATATTCCATAAATACCGACCCTAAAGAATATAATTTAGATTGCGAATCTTGAAAAACAAATCCTTCAATTTTAAGTGTTGTTAACAATCTATGAATAATAGTTGGCGATACATCTAGATCCTCACTAATATTTTTAATACTTTGAGGACCTGGCATTTCTTTTAAATGATTTAAAACTTTTAATGCTCTAAAAACTGTTGCTGAAGTGTCCGATTTATTTGTCATTAATCAACTGTCGTCTCCTTTATATCTCTCATTTATTAAATTAACTTTTAATATAACGTGTTTGATGTTGACAATAGAAATCGAGCGCTTCGCTTCCTAGTTCTTTATACGTACCGGTACTTGATTTTTTGTACCCGCCAAATGGTGCTTGGAAGAATGTGCCTGTCGTTGTCATGTTTATTTTAACAATTCCAGCTTGAATTTCATCAAGTGCTTGATTCATATATTTTAAATTATTTGTACATATTGCAGATGATAAACCATAATCAACATCATTTGCAACTTCAATCGCTTCATTAATACCTTTTACTGTAATAATATTACTAACTGGGCCAAATATTTCCTCTTGAGCCACTCTCATTTTTGATTTAACATTCGAAATCACAGTTGGTTCAACGAAATAACCATGTTCAAACTCTTTACCTTCTGGGATTTTACCGCCTGTTAAAACAGTTGCACCTTCTTCTTTCGCACTTGCTATTAAATCAAGCGTTGAATCAAGTTCAGCTTGATTCACGTGAGGTCCCATGTCAATTCCTTCAGTCATTCCATTTCCTACTTTAAGCGATTCTGCTTTCTTGATAAGTTTTTCTGTAAATGTTTCAACAATATCTTCATGAACAATGACTCGTCCTGTTGCCGTACATGCTTGACCAGTTTGACCAAACGTTCCTCCGGCAGTAATTTCTACAGCTTCATCAATATCCGCATCTTCCATGACAATGAGTGGATTCTTTCCGCCCATTTCAAGTAAACAACGCTTCATATCTTTTGCAGCTTCTGCGTAAATCTTTTCACCAACAGCATTAGACCCTGTAAATGTCACAGCTTTTACAGCCTTATGACTGATCATACCTGAAACTAATTTTCCTGGTGCAAGTACATAATTTACGACACCTTTTGGAACTCCGGCTTCTTCAATTATTTCTATAAACTTCATAGCTGTAAGTGGTGTATCTGATGAAGCTTTTAAGACAACTGTATTACCACTCGCAATTGCTGGCGCTGTTTTCCATGCTGGAATAGATAATGGGAAGTTCCATGGCGTAACCACAAGTACCACACCTAAAGGTGCTGGTTTCGTTTGAATTTGTATTCCTGCCATATCTGCTTCTTGAATTGTTCCTTTTAATCTACGACACTCACCTGCATAAAATTTAACAATTCCAGCTGCATAACCGACTTCTTTTGCTGCATCAGTATATGTTTTTCCTTCTTCAAAAACAATTGTTTTGGCTAGTTCGTCTTTTCTTTCTTCCATTAAGTCAGCAATTTTATAAAGATACTCGCCACGTTGTGGAGCTGGTGTTTTTTTCCATGTTTCAAAAGCCTCCGAAGCTTTATCTATTGCATGAGTAGCATCTTCTTCTGTAGATTGTTTGAACGAATAAACTTGCTCACGCTTATCTGCTGGATTAAAACCTTTTTTTTCCTCAGAACCTGATGGAGTAACCCATTCGCCGTTAATATAGTTTTTTACTTCAATTGTTTTCATAGTCATTTAATAATTCCTCCTTCAAATAATTAACACTTAAATAAAACTTAGCTATAAATTTAGCCTGCACCATGTCTACGTGATTCTTCTGTCGCTTTAACAAGCGTTTTATTTCCAATCTCAGTTAATGTCGCCCATAGACCTTCATCAACATTAGCTCCATTATAAAAGGCCTTTTCAAATGATGCTTTAAGTTGAGCTGACTCTGTCATAAATAAATTTTTACTTTGTGCTGATTGGCGTAATTTTCTGATTGAAGATGTAATTAACGCCGTTTTTGTTGTACATGTTAACCAAAAAGCGTCACTATTAGTCGCTCTCGTTCGATAATTTTTAATACCAGAAGATAAAACTTCTTGCATAATTTCTTCGGCTTTTTCACCTTCAGCAAAAACGGGATATTCAATTTCAGGCGTTGCTAAAATCCACCTCAATACACCTGTTTCAGTTTTGTAATTGATAATACAACCGAGACCACGAGAAGCTATATAACTTGCAGGTTGTGCAAGCAATCTTGACCGTGTTGTATTTTGAGTATATATTCTTACTGTTTGATTAACTTCCGCAGCACCTAAGGCATAATCAGCCATTAACTTTCCTAAGACAAGAGCACTTTGCTCATTACCATCAAATAAATAGAAGTTTTCATCTTTTTCGATGAGTTTAATTCCATCCATTCCAGAAGGTTGCATATCTGTCATTTCTTCTAGCAAAGTCTTCATGCCACCCAAACCGATAAACTCGCTCCAAGTAACTACATCAGCGCCATCTTCTGCACATCCATTTGGAATACCATAAGCACTAAATACTTTTTTAGAAAGATTAAACAATTCTACATATGAGACGCGCATTCAATCGCCTCCTTTTCAGATTTAAAACTCTCTGTGAAAAATCGCAACCAGTTACCTCCCATTACTTTTTCAATCACTTCTTCACTCATTCCTTTACTTCTTAGTCCTGAAATGATGTTTGGAAAGTCCTCGGGTGTCTTGAACCATTCTGGCCATTCAGGCCATGATGGATTATCTTTGGAACCTGCTCCATAATTCATTTCATGTGTCCATCTGCCCATGCGCATCCAATGAAGAAAATCAGTCGACATATTAAGCGTTAGGTCTGTCCCAATTCCGACTTGCTCTTCTCCCATAAAATCAACAGTTTGAATAATTAGTTCACAAAACTCATCAAGTGTTGTCTCTTTTCCACCGATTAAATGCGGGTAAGCACAAATTCCAAGTACGCCACCGTTATCTCTTAGTGCAGTCAATACTTCAAGTGATTTATTTCGATCACTTGGATAAATCCAATCTGGATTCGCATGCGTAATTGCTACAGGTCTTGTAGATAATTTAATCGCATCAAGTGATGTTTGGTCTCCTACATGAGAAAGATCGATTAACATTCCGACACGATTCATTTCTTTGACGACTAATTTACCATATCTTGATAGACCTGGATCAGTTTCTTCATAACAACTACTTCCAATTAGGTTTTGATTATTATACGTCAGCTGCATGATTTTTATTCCTAAATCATTAAACACAGACACAAGTGCAAGCTCATCTTCTAGAGCAGATGTGTTTTGTGTACCTAAAATAATTCCTATTTTACCGATTCGTTTTGCTTCATCAATGTCTGCTCCTGTCGTTACAGGCATAACTAAATCATTATGTTCTTCAAAAAAACGATGCCACTCCCCAACTTTAGTAAGTGTTTCGCGTGCATTTTCCCATAAACCACAACACGCATGGACACAAGCGACGCCACCTTTTTTTAATTTCTCTAAAAAACTTCGGTCCCAATTACTTAATTCTAAAGCATCGATTACCATTACCTGATTATTCTCACTCATAATGTCTCTCCTTCCAATTTAGGGAATGATGGGAACACCCAATCATCTGAAAATGTTTGTCCGATTTCTTCAACTAATGGCGCACCTTGAAATAAGGTGATTCGTACCCATTTATCAGATTTCGGATTAAATCGCTCAGCACCAAAGAATGCTAATTTACATCTTAGTAAATAAAGCGGCTGTAAATCTTTGTGTAGTAAGTTAGCTTGTATTTCTCCGTATTCATAACCTTCTAATGATTGGATTCGTTGAATAATCCCTTTAAAATTAGGAAAACGTAAAATAAATGAAGCTACTCTTTCGCCTGAATATGATTTTTCCAATGCTTGATAAAGTATTTGAACTTGTTCAGCTATATTTAACGGCATTTCAAACTCTTCGCCTGGATCCACATTACGAACACCTAAACGCGGCTCTTCTTTTTCTTCTGAACGATACCAAAAATAATACTTATCTACTGGATCTGTAAAATCATATTCAAACACCCATCTATATTGATTTTCAATTAATTCTTTTAAATAATCGATTGTCATACGTGGTTCTATTTGATACGTTTCTTCGACGTTCATATCAGCTTCTAAATTGATGACATGATCTGCATAAATTTCAAGCATAATTGTATGAAGAAGCTCTTCAATTTCCATTGAAACATGCTTTCCTGTATGCTCTGTTAAATCTGCCCAAAAATCGATTGTTTGATCCCCATCAAGTGTTTGTTCATTTTTATATTCTAATATCCATGTTTTAACTTTTCTTATTTGTTTAGCTAATGTTTTGGGATCAACAAAAATATCACGATCAATCAAACGTGAGTCTTCAAAATACTCAGCAATTCTATCGATCCAAGCAATCGTTAAATCCAAATCGTCTTTTGATGGATAAATATTTTT